>CEOO01015485.1_pt1 | contig 14437 bp, 14 predicted proteins | sample 530321 | NCBI WGS metagenome assembly CEOO01 (sample SAMEA2619927, study PRJEB7988) | marine metagenome | biome: marine biome (ENVO:00000447); feature: surface water layer (ENVO:00002042); material: "saline water (ENVO:00002010), including plankton (ENVO:xxxxxxxx)" | depth 5 m
TTTATTTCTTGTAATACTATCAATTCTTACTTCAAAAGTATGAGGACAAATATTACAGTCAAACCAATATTTTTTATTAGAACCTTCAGAAATATCTCTTGGCTTTATATCACCATTTTTATCACTCCAATATATTGCTTTCGGATGAGATGCGAATGATCTTTCATATGGAATATTATTTGACATTATTATATTATTAAATAATAACTTTATTCTTATATATTCTTATATATTCTTATATATTCTTTTAATATCATTTAATATCATTAAATTCAATTTTACTTTATTGATTCTTCAAAATATCTCTAATAATTAATGTACATTTTTTTAAACCATCAATAAAATCTTTAGTTTCCCATAATTCATTTTTATAATCAGATATTTTTTGACTATCACTTTCTTCATAATATTTCTCTAATATATCGTATATTTTATCTATTAAAATTATTAATTCATCATCATTACAATCACGATTTTCTAATTTTTCTTTAATTCTTGTAATTGAAAAAATATTTGTATTTTCATTTTTATTTGAAATTATAAATAATTTTACAAATTTTAATAATGTTATTATTTGTGAATATTTATTATTTTCAAAATCATTCCTGATTATATTCCAAAATGCTTCTTGATAATTGTTGTCTAAATTTTCACTATCTACTATTACTGGCTTATAACTAGTAATTTGCTGTTTTAATTTTTCACCACCTACTTTTTCTGAACATTCTAAAATTATATTTTTACAAACATCTATTTGTTTCTTTTTTTCCTCATCATCATAACTATTCATGCTATCAACTGTTAAATTATGATAAACATGAAAAATATTATTTGTAAATTTTTTTCTATCACCTTCCCTCCATTTTTCAAAATTTATTGCAAAAAGCAAAACTTTACTTTTAAAAATAGTAGATTCTATATTTGTATAATTTATTAAATCCCTACTATTATTATATAATATCCTCTCATCTTCATTTAATTCCAAATTATCTAAAACAAACTCTGGAAAAAAATAAATAACAAATGATGATAATAATACCTTTGGTTTTACACTTTTTATTCCTATTTTGTTTAATAATTCTTGCATTTTATTAATATTTTCTTCTTTCATTATTTCTGTTTTTAATTCTTCAAAATTTAAATTAAGAAATTTTTTCTTTAATTCTTCCATATTATATAAAAAAATATTTAAAATAAAATTATTATAAATTAATATATGACAAATATGCTGGATAGTTTAACAAATCATTTTTATAAATTTCTTCAATCTGCATTTTTAATTTATATAAATATATACAGCAATATTCAAATAAATTATAATATATATATTAAAGATTATGTTATTATAATGCAAAAATCATATTATAGTTTTTTTTACGACCAATATTTTTTATTAATAAAAAATGGAATAGTAATTGATGAAATAAATAATTTATCACTATTACCAATAAATAAATATGAATATTTTGATTTTATTATTCTTGTTTCATATGATGAAAATCTAAATATGTTTAATCATGTAGTTTTAGATATAGAATATATAAAAAAAAAATTCAAAAAAACTACCTTAGATAATGTTAAATTAATAGATGATTTTGAAAAAATAAAACCTCCTTTCATGAGTATTGAATTAAAAGATATTGAAAATAATAATAAGACATATTTTTTGGATTTAGAAAAACCATATTATTATTTTAAAGATATTAAAATTTTAAACTATGAATTTTTAAAATATTTTATCTTTGAAAACTTTAATGAAAAAATATCAGATAATTATATTTTAACTATTTTAACAAATGATATAAATGAAATTAAATTAATAAAAGGAGACTCGTTTACCTTGGTACCATGTGAATAAATATACACTTAAAGAATATAATATACCACCCCATAATGTATCAATGAAGATAGCGTAAAATGGCCATTTTTTAAAAATAGCATAATTTGTTGTTTCAAAAATACCATATGTAAGTATTCCTAATAAAAAAGCATCAAATAACGAAGCATTCTTTTGTATAATAAAGTAATAAATTGAAAACACTATTAGAATGTAACATAATGCTGCACCTAATATTTTTAATTCTAATTTACTATTTTGTATTTGATAAACAATTTTACCAAATACATTACCCATTGATGTTAAAAACACTGTATCTAATAATAAAATAATTACTGATAATACAAATACTTCCTTCAACATATATATATATATTTTAGAAAAAATATAATAAAAATAATAATTATTTAAATATATGGCTGAATTTTCTGAAGTTTCAGTAGAAAATGTTAAAAACATTGAAAAACACAAAAAAGTTATTTTAAGTGAAGAACCACAAATTTTTACCATTGATAACTTTATAACAGAACATGAATGTGATTATTTAATAAATTATGCAAAACCTAAATTATCTCGTGCTTTTGTAAGTGATGAAAAAAAAGGTACTATTAGTAGAGGAAGAACAGGTATGAATTGTTGGATACCACATTCATCTGATCCTGTTGCGTTAAAGGTATCAAATCAAATGAGTGAATTAATTGGTATACCATTATCTAATGCTGAAGCTATGCAAGTTGTTTATTATGACATTGATCAAAAGTATGATAGTCATTATGATGGTTATATTAAAGATAGCAATGCAAAAAATATGCGTTGTTTAAGAATGGGTGGTCAACGTGTAATGACCTGTTTTCTTTATTTAAATGATGTTAAAAAGGGAGGAGCTACTAGATTTAATAACTTAAATATTAATGTTGAACCAAAAAAAGGTAAAGTATTAGTTTGGAGTAATTGTTATAATGGTACTACTAAACTACATCCAAATACATTACATGCGGGTTGTCCTGTATTAGAAGGTGAAAAATATGCTATTAATATTTGGTTTCGTGAAGCGAATGTTAAAGTACCATATACATATGAACCAATTGATAAAATTGAAGACATCCGAAAAAAAGAAGAAGTGTATAATATTGAGTTAAATAGTAGTGATAATAACATTCTTCATGAACCAATCAGTCAAGACCCATATATTACTCATTTAAAAAATATATTTACAGATGATGAATGCAAATTTATTATTCAAAATTGTAATAATGGTAAAAAACAATCACAAAATAGAATTAGTCATTGGATTAACTTAAAAAGTGAATCTATGAAAAATATTGTTCAAAAAATAGCAAATGTTTTTCAAATTTTACCAGAATACTATGAAAATATGAATGTTATTGAATATAATGTAGGTGCTTCTCATGGTTCTCATTTTGATGCATTTAATTTACTGAGTGAAAGAGGTATGACTGAAAAATCTTCAAGAGGACAACGTGTATATACAATGATTGGTATGTTGTCAACATCAGATAAAGATGGTTTAATTAAATTTAATCATTTACCTGATAAAGCAATATTATGTAAAAAAGGTAATGCTATTGTATATAAAAATTGCTTAAAATATGATGAGCAAATAGGTAATCAACGCGATGAAAGATTAAGCTATAGTATTAGTGAAATTCAAAGCGATAAAATTTATCTATTTTATCTTTACATTAGAGATAAAACTTTAACAGGTAAATCATTAGAATTGCAAACTTTGAATAATGTAGAAGTTCACTTAAATAATGTATTTCTAAAAAATGGAGGAAATATGGACGATTTAAAAAAACAATTAGAAGCAGTTAATCAGAATTTAAAAGTTATTAATTCTAATACTGCTAATAGTGTTACTACTAATAAACCAAATACAATTCAACAGAAAGCTGGTCCAAAACCAACCGAAATTGTTAACGATAATGAAGATTTTAAATCAACACTAAATGAATTCTACAGTAAAATAGAAAATGAACCACCATTATGTGTCTCTATAAATAGTTTAAGGTTCAGAAGATGTAATACTGATATTGATATTAATACTTTAAAAACACTAAAAGATATTAGAGAACGTAATAATAATTCATTATTAAATCCTAATAATTTTAATAAGACATTTTTTCAAGATGAATTTAATCCATTAATAATTGAAAATGTATTTGTAGATGAAGCTATGACCAAAATTAAAGAATATTTCCATCACAGTATTGAAAATAATAAATTCTCATTAGGTGATGGTCAATCAAATAGATATAAGTGTCATAATGATGTAATGTCAAGAATTATGCATTATGAAGCTTTACCTGTTATTGAACATGCACTTGGAAAAAAAATGGTTCCAACATATACTTATCTATCATGTTATATTAAAGGTTGTGATTTACCTCCTCATACAGATAGACCAGATTGTGAATATACTATATCATTTGTAATTGATAAACCAGAAGGCTGTAATTGGCCTATTTATGTTGACAAAACTGTAGAACCAATAAAATCTAGAGGAAGATACAGAGATTATAACTTTGAAAGAAAGAAAAATTGTATTTTAGTGGATTGTTCATCAAACGGATTAATGATGTTTAACGGTATTGACCATATTCATTTTAGGGATGTTTTAGAAGGTGATTACTATTATATTACATTATTACATTATAGAACCAAAATAGAAGAGTAAATTATAACATTAAAATAATTAAATAATAAATTTAAATATTTAAAACTTTTTATATTATTTTAAATATGAGTGAATTTTTGCATACTAATTCCTTTTTATTATTAGTGTATACTAATAAAAATTCTTATGTTTTTAACACTGCTGCTGAAAAAGCTGCTAATTGCTTTAACGAAAATAAAAAAGTAGGAATAATTTATGACGATTTTAATGCTGACCCTAAAATGAGATTAGAGTGGTCTAAAAAATATAAAAATATGAAAATTTTATCTATTGCACCAAGAATTAAAACATTAAAAATGGATGATAAAATTTTTACTTGCGAAAAAATGGCTGGTTCAAAATATATCCCTAATTGTTATTATAACTTTGAAGAAATACCTACAAATACTGACCCTAATCAATTATATTTTGTAAAAAAAAGAAATTCAACTGGTTCAAAAGGTGTTTCCATAGTTAAATATAAAAATATGAAAAATGCTGACTTAAAAAATACTGTTATACAAGAAAATATTATGAATCCGGACTTATATGAAGGTAGAAGATACAAAATAAGAATGTATGTTGCAATTTATAATAAACAAGTATATTTTTATAATAATGGTTTATCTACTGTATCTGCTGTACCATTTGTTTATAATTTAGATGTTATTGATGATTCTTACATTACTAAGATGAATATTATATATCAAGCAAATGATATTAAATGGTTTGATTTAAATTCACAAACAAATAGAGATGCTATATTTGATAATATGGTCTTAAGTTTAAAAGATTTTGAAAAAATGTATAAAGAAGAAATATCTAAAATAGATAATAATGAATTTGCTGTTCTAGGTTTTGATTATATTGTTGATGCAGATTGTAATGTTCAAATAATTGAAATTAATCATCGTTCCAATTATCAACATCCTAGAGAAATTACTGATAATGTTGATGTGGGAATGTTTGTAGAATTATTTAAATTATTTACAACAGATACTAATGAAAACACTGATTTTATTAATATATCTGCTTATGAAACTGGTGAAAACATTAAATTAAATATTTCTTTAGAAGACAATAAAGAGGATGAAGGTGAAAATGAAGATGAAGGTGCAGATGAAGGTGAAGATGAAGGTGAGGGTGATGATGAGTATGATAACACTATTTTAAAACAATTGGATTTAGATATATCTAGAATAATTAAAATGAAAAATAAACAATATGTTTATGTTAAACAAGATGATTTAGGTGGTTTATTATACGAACCAAATGAATTTGAACAATATAAAAAAAATTATGATTTTAAAATCAAAAATCAAGGTAGATTAGAAATAAAAGAAGGTAAATATTATTTTAAAGAAAATTAGTTAAATATTAATTTATATTTTTTCTATATAAATTAATGCGAAACGACATATATAATCATCTTTTAAAAAATATTCCTTCTCCTGAAAATATACCATGTTTTAATAAAGGAGGAAGGCTTATTATTTGCTTAATTGAATACAGAATTATGCCTGAAATTGATTGGGTTATTAACGCTGCTTTACAGGTCTATAAATCATCGGAAATTGGATTTTCAATTGTTTATGGAACTAAAAATGCTAGTTATATTGAAGAACGTTATTCAAAATGGGGAAATATTGTTTTAATTAATACTGGTCATGAAAATCAAGACCGTGGCTCATATTCTGGTCTGCTAAAAATGCATAGTTTTTACAAACCATATGAAAATTGGTCTCATATTTTAATTTATCAGACCGATGCATTATTAATTCAAAAAATTAACGATGTATATTTTCAATATGATTATGTTGGAGCACCATGGAAATTAGATAATCAATGTGCAAAATATAATGCTGGAAATGGTGGGTTCTCACTTAGAAATGTAAAAAGTTGTTTAAAAGTTTGTGAACCTTTTAAAAATATCCCACATGAAAAAATGCACAGAGGAAATGAAGATATATTTTTCTGTGAACAAGAGAGTTTTAATTATATACCAATTAATACAGATTTACATTATAAATTTTCAATTGAGAGGGTAAAATTCCCTAGACCTATTGGTTGCCATCAAATTATGAGATGCTGGGAAATGAATAATGAAGAATATATGGATTTTATTAGTTTTGCATGGAAAAAATTAGTCTATAAAATCCCTTTAACAGAAGAAGAAGTTTTTGAAGATAGTAAAATTTATAACAATTATATTGGAAAATTTCTTGATAAAAAAGCTATTGCCAATAAAAAACAAATAATTAGAGCACCTGTAAATAATAATTCTAATAATAGTCAAAATAGTATCATTACAAAAAATAATTATTTAAAACAAAATGATATTGTTATTAATGATGGAGAAACTAAAAATGTTAAAGAAATGTTAAATGTTTTGCAAAATATGGGTTCATTTCATGCAATTTATTTAAATGAAGTTAGAAATAAATGGTCTGTAACTTGTGATTGTGATTATGAAATATTATTTTGCCAAGGTCCTGACCCAAATAAATGTATTGAAAAACATTCTGTAGATAGAAAACATGAAGCAGGTATTCATAAATTAGAAAAAGGTTGTATTTATAAAGAAGATGATAAATATGGATACTTAATATTTTATCCTGGATTTCCTGATGGTGGTAAAAGTTATGCAGATGTACATGCACCATGGGGAAACAACTTTAACAAATGCAAAGCTATTCCAAAAGATGGTTCCATTATTTTAAAATCATTAAAAAAATTAACACCAGAACAACAAGCTATAGTTGATAAAGAAAAACTAGAAGAGCAAAAAAAAATAGAAGAACAACAACAACAAAAAATAGAAAAGTTAGGTTTTGATAAAGTTAAAGAAAATATATTAGTTTATGACTTATTTAGCGGTGTTGGTTTTTACAATCAATTATTCTCTTTTGAAAATGCTGTATATTTAGCAAGTATTAGTAATAGACATCTGTTCTTAAATATTAAACATCCTTTAGTATCCTGTGGACGACCTGATAAAAGTTTAGGACCGTTAACTAATTACTTATCTGAAGAATATAAACAATATTTACCAAAAGGTATTACTATTTTTACACCAGACGAAAGCTTTGATATTAATAATAACTTGTTAGATATGCCATCTAAAATATCTAGTATGGTTATTATTGACAATGAATTAGATACTCCAGAAAATAAAGATGATATTAATGAATTTCTACATTGGAGAATAAAACAAAATGGTAAAGATTTCTTTGATACATTGTTTAGTGATAATAAAATTGTATCTTTTAAAAAAAGTAATGCTTCTAGATTTTTTACAAATTATTACACTACTGATGAAAATTATAAACTAATGAGCAAAATTGCATATTCATTAAGTAAATGCCATCCTATAATTGACGAAGTTTTTAATTTAGTAAAAAAAGAACTTCCTGAAAAATATATTTCTTTCCACTTTAGATTTGGCGATTGGCATAAAAGCACAAAAGACATTTCAAGTGGAAATGATAATTATCAAAATAATATTTTCAATTGGTTGGAAAAAAATAATAATGAAAATTTACCATTATATTTAATGGTAGATAGAAAGGATAATCCTCTTTTAGAAGAAATGAAAAAAAAATGGAATATCTTTTTTACAGATGAATTAATTAAAGAAGAACATAAAGATAAAATCAAGACTGTTTTTCCAACTAGCCATGTTGCCGAATTTTTAATTGAAAAAAAAATATGCGAAAACGCAGATGATTTTATTGGTTCTCAAGGAAGCACTGTTAGTGTTCACATTCAGTATAATAATTTTATAAATGGTAAAGATTTTAATAAATATTTTTATACTAGGTCTACCGCATTTAATCATGAAAAACTTATGTTTAATGTAAATGATAATAAAAAATATACATGGGCAAAAAAGAATTATATGGGAGGTCATCCTATGTCTTGGAGTATGTTTTTTGAAGATAACATTTATAAATAATTAATTTTTATAAGTATTTAAAAACTATGCGTTATTTTTTAAATATAATGAGTAATAGTGCGTCAAATACAGAAAATAATGTTTTAACTATAAAAACAGTTCAAATTGCTCCATTTAGAACACTTATGACAGCATTAAAAGATATACTTTTAGAAACAAATATATCTTTCCAGAAAGATGGTATTAGAATTATTAATATGGATAAATCACATACTATTCTTGCGCATTTGCATTTAGCCGCAGAAAATTTTGAATTATATGAATGTAAAAAAGATAAAATTATTATTGGTGTTAATATGTTTCATTTATTTAAATTAATCAATACTATTGATAATGATGATACTCTAACTATTTATATTGAAAACAGTGATTTTTATGATGGTGTAACATCTCATTTAGGACTTAAATTTGAAAATGGTGAAATTAAACAATGCAAAACACAAAAGTTGCGATTAATTGAACCTGAAAGTGAAGAATTAGAAGTACCTGATGTTAAATTCTCTTCTATCATTAATCTACCTTCATCTGATTTTCAAAAAATTATTAGAGATTTATCATGCATTTCTGATAAACTAGAAATTAAATCTGTTGCTAATGAATTAATTTTTAAATGCTCTGGACAATTTGCTTCTGCAGAAATTCATCGTGCTGAATCTGATGGAAGCATGGAATTCTTATTAAAACAAGACCAATCTAAAATTATACAGGGAGAATTTTCACTAAAAAATCTAGGATATTTCATTAAATGCACTAATTTATGTAGTCAAATTGAAGTTTTTCTTGAAAATGATTTACCACTTGTTGTTAAATACAGTGTAGCAAGTCTTGGAGAAATAAAATTATGCCTTGCACCTCTTCCTAGTAGTTCTTAAATTATTTATTGATAATTATCATTTGTTAATAAAGCTATAAAATAACCTAACATATATCCTCCTATTATTTGAGGAATATCATGACAGCATTTACCATATCGGGCAATTGCCATTAATAAACACGGAATATTATAAATTATTATGTATTTTCTATCATTATTTCTTCCGTGTGTAATTAATAAATTATTAAAAAAATTACTTGTTAATGTCATATGTCCAGAAGGAAACCCTGATAATTGAGATGCATTTCCACCTTCATTAAATAATCCACAACCTATTGCACATACTGGTCTTTTAAATATCTCAATGTTTTGTGTTAAATGCTTTATTATTCTTTCCATAAATAAACTTAAATTCATTGAATAATATAAATTATAATTATAATACGCCAACCCTTGATAAATAGCATATAAATTAAATTGAACAACAGATATTGATATTAAATTATATATTAAAATCATGTAATATAAATAAATATTTATTATTTATATTATTATTATAAAAATACTATTGAAACATATACTAACGCAATCAATAATACTATTATTATTAATATAGTAAAAAAGAAAGAATAATAGTTTGCACATATTTCATCAAAAAAACATAGTATTTTTTCACTTGAATTATATTTTTCTGAAATACTGTTTTCTTCATCTATTGTTGATAATCTTGGTCTCAACAAACTAATATTCATTATTCTCATTATATAAATAATAATTAATCTATTTAAATTATTATTTATTTTACTTTATGATATATAATATAAAAATTGATTTTTAAAATGTAAAATACTATTATATACAAAACGATTAGACGACAATTCACAAAATATAAAAATGCAATGCTATGAAGTAAATATTGATTTTGATGAAGCAAGTAATGCATGGATGCAAAATAAAAAAAAATTACCTAATTGTACATATTCATATGTGTGCGGATTTATTACTAAAAAAGGAACTCCTTGTCAAAAGTCTCAAAATTGTAAATTACATAAACGATTCAAAAATCAAAAAAATCAAAAAAACAAAATAATTAAACCAGAATCATTACTAGATAAAGAAATCAAACAAAAATTAGAATTACACAAATACAACCCAGAATTTTACAACCATGTGAAAGAGGACTTAAAAGATATTAATTCTTCAAAAACAATGGAAAAATTAAATAGTGTTAAAGTTAAAGTTAGTAATTTTAGAGAAATGTACAATTATACAGTATTTGGTGTAGTAAACAATGAACAAACAGAATTTTTAGATTTACTACTAAAAAAAATAGAAGAAAAAAAACAAGAATTAGAAAAATAATTTATCAAATATACTTAATACAATTACAAATATTTATATGTTTTTTTATTTGTAATATTCTTATTAAATATTCAAACGATGTAAATTTTTTTTTGCATCTTTAACACCATTTTCATATAATTCTATTAAATTCAATGTTGTATCAAATGAATTATGAATATTTTTATAACGACCATACATATCTTTTGATATATGAAGAACTGAATCTTTTTCTTTAACTAAATAAGGATTTTCACTAAAACCACCATCAAATGCCAATACATCCCTATAATTATATATTATATCACCAGTTATATATGGAATATTACTACTTCCAATGCAACAATTTACCATATCTTCTAAATCTGTAAAATTATTATACAATAATGTCTTCATTTCTTTTTTATGATAACCATTTAATGTTATATATGTTTTTTCTGTATTGAAATCTTTTATATCGTAATTTTTTAAAATACTATTTTTCATTTTATTTTGAAAATCCATTATTGATTTACATGAAATAAAGTTTTCTTTTAATAAATTTTTTTTGAAATTTTCATCATCACCATTATATGATAAATATAATGTATTCCATGAACCAGATGATACACCACTTAATGTATATTTACTCATATCTATATTTTCTTTCAATACTGAAGATATACCAAAAGTATAAAATCCATATAAACCAGATGGTGATATTGTTATTATATCTTTTTTTAAATTTGAATTATCTATTTTATGCAATATATTTTTATTATCTACAATGTATTTCGGATAATCAAATTTATATTTATTTTCAATTATTTTATTTCCAAAACTGTTTTTAAAATAATTATTAAAAAAACAAGGAAAAGTATTTAAATTAATAAATATTAATAGAAAAAATATCATTTATAGTATAAATATTGTAATATTATTATTTTAATTATCTACTATATGTTTTTTAAACATACAACCTGTAATATTTAAACCTTTTATTAATGAAGTATTTATTATATTAGGGTCTTGTTGTAAACAATCACTTGTCCATATTTTTATTATACAAAAGTTCTTTTTTGGACTTATTGTTAATCCATTTATACTATTAGTAAAATTAGAATTATTACTAATATTATTGCCTAGCATTAAGTGTATCATTCTTTTCCATATTTCATATACATTTTTATTCATTACTTTAAATGAAAAACAACCGCCTTCTTTATTATTATCATCTTCCCAAGTTGGTTTAATATCATTTTTCATCATAAATAACATACCATTTTTAATTAACTTTTCTGGTAATATTTCACATAATGCTATCATTTCCTCAACATAATTAATACTTGCCAAATTTATATAACTAGTTACTGACCAATCATTATTATGAGGTAAATGACCCCATAATTTCCAATTTGTAGAAAGAGAATTCATATTATCTTTTAAAGTATTTTCTTTTGTCTCCATAATAGTTGTTGCATTTATGCTACTCATATAAATATTTAATCAATTTTTTTTTAAATATTTATTTAAACATTATAATTTATTTTAACTTCTATCATAAATGAAAAATCAAAATTTGCTGTATCCATTATTCTTCCATAATCATCTACTAACTGAATTTTAAATTTTTGTAAATCAGTTGGACCAAAATATATTCTTGATGGATTTACTAAATAATCTACGGTTCTTTCATAATTTAATAAAGATATACGTGAAATAATTGATGATTGTGTTATATTTTTATTCTGGTCTACTATTAAATTTGGATTTACATTATTTTGGAAATCATCTAATACTAAATAACAATATCTTAAGGTATTTACATTTGGTTTTCTTGTAGAAACTATTTCATAACTATTTGCAGCATTTGTATTATATGAACCATCTGTAAAACCTAATATATATCCTAATTTCTTTTCTAAATCTACATTATCTGTATAACCATTTTTATTTATATCAAAATCTAAATTTATATTTGTTGGTGCTCCATTACATTTAAATGTTATTTTAGAATTTGCATCAACATAATTCATACAACAATCCAATGTATTTAATTTTGAATTAATATTACTCAATAAACCAGATATATTGTTTGTATAATTTCCATCATCTACTTCAATCACTGTTTTTGTACCATCTATATCAACCGTAAAATAATTATTATTTAATAAAGAACTTATAGTATTAAATTCACTTGGTGGTTCTATTGATTTTAATGATAATTCTAAACATTCATTCAACTTTACATCCAATGATACGGAAAAATTACTTGCTGTGGTTGTTGAATAATTATCTCTAAATCTTGAATCAATATTTAAATATTTATATGTTATTTGTTTTTTAATTGGGTTGATTATGTCATTTTCAAAATGGTCTAATACATTTTGGTTTGTATTTGATTTATTTGTTATAAGAAAGTGATTATTTTCTTCATACAAATCAGTTATTATTCCTTTTTTATTAATTAATTGTTCTTTCACTATAGTTAGAAAATTAATTGTTTTTTCTTTAACTTCATAGTTTATACTTTGTTTTTGATTTACGTTTGATAATATTTTTATATATTTATCATTTAATTCTTCAAGTGTATAATTATCATTTTCAAAACCAAATAATTCTTCTAATTCTTTTTCATTATAATGATTAATATTTAAATCGAACATATAATATACATTAAGTTAAAATTTTATACTTAAAATACTAAATAAAATAAAAATAAATATATTATTCATTTTTGATAATAACTTCATTTTTAATATTTTCTATTATTTTTTCTACATCATGCTGATTATTTGTTATAGAATTTTCTATGATTTGCATATATTGACGGTTTTTATTTGTTCCACTATCAACACAATCTGGATTTTCATCTACCCAATTTGGTATTTGTTTAAAATTATTTTTTCCGACATTTTCTATTGCCTTTTTTATAATACTATTATTTTCTAGTTCTTTATCCCAAATATCATTCTCTTTTACATATATGCTTTCATCATTTTTAATACAATGAATAGGTCTTTTTGTTAATTCTAAACTATTCAAACCATCACGAAATATTTGAGATACCCCTTCAACATAACCTAATTTACCGGTTGTTTCTAAATCTTTCAATTGAAGTTTTAAAGAATCTACAAAATCCATTAAATTAAGAGCATCTTTACATGTATCATTTAAAAATACATTAATATTAAATTGATTATTATTTGTTGTATTATTATTAGTGTTATTTGTCGTATTATTAATTATTTTACTTTCACTTATTAATGGTATTAATTTGTCTAATTGTTCATCTTTTTTTTTAATAACTTCCATAGATTGAATTAATAATTCTTTAAAATCAATAGAATCTTTATTTTTTAAATTTTCTGTTTTTTCAATATTTTCAGAATTTTCAATATTTTCAGAATTTTTTGAATCTTCCAATTTTTTGAAATTTTCCAAATTTTCCAAATTTTCTGAAATTTTCTGGAAATTTTCGGAAATTTCAATTTTATTTTCCAAATTTTCTATCCAAATTTTACATTTTTTTTTATGCCTGTAAAAACTTGAATGATGTTTATATTTTTTACCGCATAAACACTGCAGCGAATTTTCTGTAGCATCTATGTAGCATTTTGTAGCATTATGCTTTTTGCTCTCAAGATGTTTTTCATAATCACTTTTTTTAAAGCATGTATAATCACATTTTTCACAATGAAATTTTTTGGCGAATTTTGGCGAATTTTTGGCGACTTTTTGTAGCATTTTTTATATATATATGCTACATAAAATTCGCCTAAGTAATTTTCCCCTAAATTTTTTTTTTTTCTGTTGGTCTCAGCCTGTTTTTTT
>CEOO01067455.1_pt1 | contig 14394 bp, 24 predicted proteins | sample 530321 | NCBI WGS metagenome assembly CEOO01 (sample SAMEA2619927, study PRJEB7988) | marine metagenome | biome: marine biome (ENVO:00000447); feature: surface water layer (ENVO:00002042); material: "saline water (ENVO:00002010), including plankton (ENVO:xxxxxxxx)" | depth 5 m
CAAATATTATATTTATATGATAAATTGGATACAAATGGTGATATGGTGATAGAGCAAGAAGAATTGTTTATTTTGACAGAACATCATATAAAAAATAAACAAAAAATTTTAGAGAAAGAAAAACTTGTAGTTGAAAATACAAAAAATCAAAAATTATTAGCAATAAGTTTAGAATATGAATCGTTAAAAAAAAATTTAGAAAAAGAATACATAAAAAAAAAAGAAAAATATGAAAATCAAGAAAAAGAGAAAAAAAAAGAAATAGATAATACAATTTTAAGTTTAAAACATCTAACAAAAAGTCAAAAATATGAAATATTTAAAAAGAAATTTTGTGATAATGATAATAAACTTGAATTTAAATTATTTTTTGAATATATGAAAGATAAAACAGAAGATATTGAAAATATTAATTGGAAAACAACAGGTAAATTAGACCATTTATTTTTACCTAAAAATCCAACAATAGAAATATCATCACCAAATAATAAACCAAGATTATTATCATCACCATAATTAAATAATTAATAAATAAAATTGATTAAAAACAATTCAATATAATATAATATAAATTATGTCGGTATTTCTATTTCATAATAACACTTCAGCTGTAAATGAACTTTGGTATGAATCACACGCAAGCATTTTAAGAATGGTGTGTGCGGAATTAAATGCAACAGAAAGGATAGATGAACTTACTGAAAAATATCTCGGAGAAAAATTAAAGGTAAAAGCTCCAAAGGATCCTAATAAACCTAAAAGAGGAAAGACGGGATTTATGTTTTATTGTGATAAACATAGACCAGAATTAATCGAAAAAGCTAAAGAAGATGGTGGAAAAGTAGAAATTGGCAAGATTGCCAAAATTTTAGGTAATGGTTGGAAAAAGATTAAAGCAAAAGATAAGTCAAAATATGAATCATTAGCTAAAAAAGATAAGGAAAGATATGAAAAAGAAATAGCAGAATATAATGAAAAGCACGGATTTTAATATAAACTACTGAAAATTGAATAAATATATATTTTTTATATATATTTATAATAACTAATAACAATTAATGGCTCAAATAGCTTATATTCAATATAAGGATGTGGTAAAAGCTACCAAAAATTCCAAAAAAAAAACAAAAAATACAGAAACATTTTATAAAAACAAGGAATTCATAGGTATATTTGAGAAAATATTTGGATTTAAAGGAAAACAAGACATTTTAATAACAATGTTAAATAATTGGGATGAAAATATTAAAGAAGAAATAGAATCTGTGTCGTATTTCAACAGAGTTATTAATAAAGAAATTTATGAAATAAAAAGATTAACTTTAAAAGAAATAACAACAATTATCAATATAGGAAAATATGCAATAAAAAAATTAAATTTGATACCTGAAATAGCATTAGCTTTCTGTTTAGGAGTATATTATGCTAATTTTATATTTGAACAAACTTCATTATCTTTAACAATAAAAGAAATTTATGATATATTGCCGGAAAATATTAAAAAAACTAATGATTATAAAAATTTTGTAAATTTATTTATAATAAAAGGGACAAGCAATGAAATAGTAGATATTTTATTTCGTAAATAAAATAAAAATAAAATTATATTATTAATAATGAATAAAGAATTAAAAGAACATGCTCACAAATTATGTGAACAAATAAAAAATTTAACAAATGAATTAGATAATAATATTAAAAGCATAGAAGAAACCAATTTTTTATTTGAAAATGTTAAAATAAATCCTTTACAAGTTAAAATAAAAGAAAAACCTCGACCTCCTGCTGGAAAAAAATCAGTTAAATTGGATAATAGTATGATTTATTGGAAAGAATCATTAAGATACAGAGGCACTTATTGAAGTTTATTTAATAGTTCTATTTGTAGTCTTAATTTTTTAATTTTATCACATAAATCTTTATTTTTTTGTGAAATTATTACTGTATCTGAATATTTTTCTCCATAAACTGGAAACCATCTATTATTTTTATATATAAAAGGACCACATTTACCATAATAGGTATTTGGAGCAGTATTAAATAATTTTAAAGCCACTGGTAATGTTTTTGTATCAAATTTATAAAATTTAATTAAATAACATAATTCTTTTGTTGTTTTACCAGGATTTTCCATCATAAAATTTTGAAATTTTTCATAAAATTCTTCTGTAAATTCAAAATTACAATTTCCTACTTCTTTTGATCCTGATTGATAATCTAATGTTGGGCATTTCTTTCTTAAACTACGTTTTAAAGACATTCTAAATAATTATATTATATTTTTATAATTAATATATTAAATCAATTTTATATTAATTATATTCATACAATTTCTTTATTGCTATTTTTCTTTTAATTTTTATACAACAAAAATCATAATAAAAAGAATATTTATGTAATAATAAATCATTTTTTGTACAACTTGGACAGTTACAAATATCTCTTTTTGTAAATCTCCATTTATCCATACATAATTTATGATATAATTTTCCACAATTAGAGCATTTTACATGTGTATTATCTTCATCTACTGTATTAAAACATATAACACACTCATTTTGTTGTGGTTCATCTTCATCCATTTTCATATAATTATTCATTTAATATTTAAATATTTTTTAATTTAAAGTGCGTTACTAATTACTGTATTGGTTAATAAGTTAGGAGCTGGTCCAGCTTCCACATCCTCCGGTTTTTTTCTTTTTGCTTTTTCCTCGTCCGTTAACATATCATAATCTATCACATTAAAACTTGAAAATTCTGTCATATATGCACTTAATGCCTTATCATTTTCTATTGAATGCGATGAAATGTAATAACAATTATATAATTTCATCAATATTAATAAAATATAACTTGAATATGGAGCTAATCCTATTTTCCAAAATGTTTCATCATTGTAAAGCACTATATTTGATAAAATAAAATTAATTAAATATACAAAGAAAGTAGCTTTTGTTATATTACTGTATAATCTGTTATGATAATGTAGGGAGTCTAATAACTTTGGTTTATCTTTTAAAATTATGGCTAAATTATTATCACCAACATCGTGATCTATATCAAAATTATGAACGCAGAAATTTTCACGACGTAATTCTATTAAATAAGTTAATAAGAAAAAGGCTATTGAAGTATAATTAAATCCTAACGCAGCTCTATTAAACACATCATCTGTTACTAAATTTTGTTGAACTGTACATACTCCATCACCACACTTACGAGGCACAAATATCAAAAGCATTGAACCCATAATGACCTTGTAACTTTGTAACAAAAATAATATAAATACCTTAATACGCTCTTTGTTATCTACGTCTACCTTCATTATATATTTTCAAAGTAAAAAAAAATAATGTTAGAAAATTGAACGCAAATCGTCACAATAAAAATTAAATAAATCAAAATCAACCTACAACCTTGTAAAAGAGAATATGGCAGAAGCTTGTCTAATTTGTTCCGAAGAATTGACTATGAAAAATATTGTTAATCCTGAATGTGGTCATTCTACATGTAAAAAATGTTTTTGGAAATGGACAAAACAAAAAAATAGCTGTCCATTTTGCAGAAAATCTCTGCTATGTGATGATGATGAGTTACAAGATATTCAACATATGAGGGGGCTTTTGGAACATAGAACAAGAATTGTTCGTCAGGTTGAAGAGGCTTATCAGGAGAATGATGAATTGCACAGAAAGAAACGGGAACTAAAACGTGGTATTATTGCACTTAATGACAGAATAAATTTTAAAAAACAAGAAGGAGATAAACTTGCAAAAAATGTTCGAGAACTTCGTGAAACCAGAAATCAAATTTCCCGGTCACTTGGAGGAACTTATAGAACCTTTCAACATTTTAAACAAAGAGTTGAAGCACGAGCAATAATAAATAGAAAGGAGCGGGAAAGAATCGATTATGCAAGCCAAAATTTGGCTCATGGTGACAAAGGAATGTGTATGGCAGTATTGAAGGATATTAAATGTTTGCGTAAGATGGATGCAAACTGGCGTCATGACAAACATAAACTTATTAGAGTTTTGCACATGAATGAAACAAGAAAAGAACGAAAAAAATTTCGAGAAGAAATATCGAGAGAAGGTCAAAATTTTGATTTGGAAAGTTTATTTGGAGAAGAACCTAATCTACAGCGTCGTAGTATTTCAGTCGCTGAAGGAGATGAAGATCATTTGGAAAACATTTTCAGAGACTATTTCTTCAGAGATAATCGACTTGAACCAATTCCATTAGAAGAAAATATAATTAATGATTTTACTGCAGAAGAAGAAAGATTTATATTAGATAGAATTTTACTAAGACAGGCAAGTAATGTATTTCGAAGACATTTTCGTCCTAATAGAATGAGATAAAATAATAAAGTTATAAAAAATTTTTTTTATAAAATTGAATAATCATTATAGGTTTTATAATCACATTAAATCATACAAATATGTCTAATTGGAATAGTTCAGTACCTTTACCCACAAGTGATTCTGATTCATCAACAATTGTAGGGGAAGATGAAGTACTTAGCGATATTGATTCTAATAATGAAGGAGAAGAAGGAAAACATGAAGAAGGAAAACAAGAAGAAAAGTTTCAGGAGGTAGAAACAGGAGTAGAATGTCAAACAGATGAAGTTACTTGTGGAATTTGTTATACAGAATTATATGTTGGTAATAGTGTTACAACAAATTGTAATCATAATTATTGTAAAAAATGTTTCTTTAGATGGATTGAAGTTAATTCAACTTGCCCTGAATGCAGAGCTCCTATAGATTCTAAAACTAATTTAACTGATGACCAACTTTCTAAAGAATTAGGTGACTTGTATCAAACTTATACACATTATTTAATAGAAAATCAACGTTTATTTAGAGAACAACACCGTTTATGTGAGAAAATTATGGAATATAATGATAAATTGGTTAAGATTAAACATACTTCAAATTCATTGTTAATGAGACAAATTCGTCTTAGGGAACAAATAGAAGAAACAAGAGGATATAATCAAGGACAAATGGCTGCTTTACATAATTTTAAAAATATTGATAATAAGGAAGAATTTACAAGTGCTATATTAGAAACTATGTTAGGTAATCAAGCATTTATGAATGGATTTCATAGTGCAGTACATAAAGAAGAAAAGCTATTAAAAAGCTTTAAAAAAAATATTATTGAAAAATTACAGGAAGAAAATATTAAAATTCATCATCCAGATTGTCATCGGGATATATCATTTATTGCAGGTGAAGAACAAGAAGATTAAACAAAGAAAAGAATATACAAAATTTTTTTTTGAAAATTGAAACAAAATTTTTGATTGATAATATTGGCATACTTATCTTGATAGTTATATAATGAGCTATTCCACATCATCACGTCTTATTGTTGGTACTCCTGAGTGGCTTGCAAGCAAAAGTTATAAAGTTGAAAAATCACAATCCCAATATGAGTGTAATCCTTCATCTATTCCTAAGATGACACCAAAACGTTCATCCAGATATGCTAAGTTTCGGAGAATTCAATCTAAAATGATGGACAATGGGTGGCGTCTTTGTGAAGGAGAAGATGGTGGAAAAGATTTCTTCGTTCATCCTACTTACAGTGATACAAAATTCCCAGCTTACAAACAAACTATTGATGGTACAACGTTTATTCTTCCAATTGTAGATATAGATGATGATAGAAAAGGGCTTGGATGTTCTTTTATGGTACAACCAGGGATGCATTATTGTGTCCTGAGATGCAATGAATGGACATCTTATTGGACTACACGTACTGGAAAACGTAGGGCTAAATATCATAATTATCTCGATGAACGTGAGCAAAAGAAGCGTGCATTTGAAGAGGAGGCTGCTGAAGCCCTAAAGCTGAAACAAAAGATTAATTCAAAAATCTAATTAAAATTCTATGAAAATTGAATTTATAAAATATTATTTTTTTTATAAATAAATAATGTCATCACGAATTATAAATTGTCCCTTATATGGATTTATTGATATAACTCCAAGAATGGGGTATATAATAGATACTCCTGAATTTAAACGCTTACATAATTTACGTCAATTAGGAGCGACTTATTTAGTTTATCCAAGTGCTAATCACACAAGGTTTGAACATTCCTTAGGAGTCAGTCATCTCGCTAAAAAATTATTGCTCTCATTAAAAGAAAAAAATCCAGATAAAAATATAACAGATGATTTAATAGAATTAGTGCAAATAGCAGGATTAATTCATGATATAGGTCATGGTCCTTTCAGTCATTTATATGATGATTATATTATTGGTGAAAATGATATGGAACACGAAGAAAGAGGAATAGAAATATTTAAAAAGATGGTAAAAGAAAATACAATGCCATTTACTGAACATGAAGTTAACTTTATCACTTCATTAATAAATCCTAATGAAAATGCAAAAAATTATTGGCTATATCAAATTGTAGCCAACAAATATTGTTCAATAGATGTAGATAAAATAGATTATATACAAAGAGATAGTTATCATTTAGGTTTCGGATTAAGTGAAAAATATCAAAGATTGATTACAATGTGTGATATAAAAGAATTTGAAGGAAATACAGTATTAGCTTGGCCAAATAAATTACAAGATGAAATAATATCATTGTTTGAAACCAGATATAGATTACATAAAAAAGTATATTGTCATCATACTGTAAAATCGTGCGAATATATCATAACAGATTTATTGAATAATATTATATATAATAATAATTTGGAATTTAAATATTTATATGATGATATAATTTCATTTCCTTTTACCCAAACAATAAGAGAATTAAAAGACAAATTAGATAAAAGAGAGCTTCCAAAAATGATAGGTGAAAAAATTGTAACTGTTTGTAATAATAATAAAGATAAACAAGAAGATATTGAAGCAAGATTAAATGAAATTATTAATATGCTTACTATTGATGGTGTTACAAATAGAGGGATTATGAAATGTAAAATAGGATTTATTAGTGGCAATGGCGAAAATCCTTTAAAAAATGTAGTATATTTCAGCAAAAATAAACAATCCGCGTATAAAATACAAAACTATTCAAGTTTTATGGCTCCAAAAAATTGTCAAGAATATATTTATAGAATTTATATTGACAATGAAAATGATTTGGATAAAGCAAAGCAATTGTGGAATAATCTAATAGAAAATTGATTTAAATTTTATATATTAAATTTTTTTATAATTAAATACACAATGACTAGTATTCGAGCAGTACAAAGCGGGAGTGGAGGTGATATTATATTTTATGGGAAAAAGGTTTATCATGGTGACTGCTACTGTAGAGGTGATTTAACAACAAATGATTTAGGTTTAAAATTAATGAAAGATGTATGGATAAGATCGATGGTTAAAGATCCTTCATATTATTCCGCAGTAGAATCAATGCTAACTGATTGGAAATTATATGAAAATGGATGGTATATTAGTAAATATGATAATAAAGATTTATATTACTATTTTAGTCAGATAGGTAGTTATGGATTTCATCGTCCTGATACATTGAATTGTTTAAAGGAATATACAAAGAACTAAATAAAAAAATATATAAAATTTTTTATTGAATTTAAATTTAAACGCGAATTTCTTGGCTCCTCCATACTGGAAGAGTTGGTGCTTCTCTCTCATAAATAATATCATCATCATCATCTATAAGTTCGGGCATAGAATCGTTATCGCTCATATCGTCATTACTACTTAAATTTTCATCATCTCTATCCCACGAACAAATAGGTGCGCCAGGCATATCTTTTAGTAAATCGATACATTCTTCATCCATTCCTCCATATTCCTCTCGTTCAATTGCAATAATTATGTTATCCCAATGTGTTTCCAGTTTATCACCAAAGCGAAATTGTAAATATCTAAAATATTCTGGTATTTGACTAATTTGATTTGATTCGACAGTAGTACGTATGAACTCCTGGAATAGCTCTTCTTGAAGATAATTATAAATTTCCGTAACTTGTTCGGGAACTTCATCTTCATTTTCTTCATCATCACCATCGCTTTCATCATCATCGCTTTCATCGCTGCTATCATCCTCTGAATCTTGTTGCATTTCTTCATCGTTTTCTTCATTATTTTCAAAATTTTGTAACCAAGTTTGATGTTGTTCAGTCCAATTTATATTTTCATCTTTCAACGTATCAATGAATCCCTTTATTGCTTTGTCTGGACAAAGATGAAGTATAAAACTTGCAGCAGAATTATTGATGTCATCCTTGGCATCTGGTTGAAGAAGTAAAATATTGATTATTTTTTTAGGATTATCCATAGATCTTTCAATATTTTTAAACCATTCAGCAACCAAGAGGGGATGTTGATGAAAGACAAATGCTGAAAGTCTGTCAATCATAAAAGTTGGTCGAGAAATCTTACTGATATTCTTGAGTTCGTCAGTAACTTTGGTAAGGTAATAAGGCATAATTGAAAGGTTTGTTGTTTGTGTGTGTGTGTTATAATATTACAAGATATTTAAAGTTCAATTTTCTAAAATAAGGCACTAAAAAAAATGAACTTTAATCTTTGTTCTTTGTTTTTAAAATTATTTATTCAATAGGGTAATAAAATTTCTCAGGTTCTTTTGTATAATAAACAGCAATGTGATTATTATATTTGGTTTTTGAAGCTGGTGGATTATAGTTAGGTGATAATACAAAACTTCCAGATGTAGGTGTTGGACAAATTTTCAGAGGACTTTTTTTATCTAATTTATCCGTCAATATAATTCTATTAATAGTAGCATTATTTGTGTGATTTTTTAATTCTTTATTTATATGATTTAAAAGTTTTAGTCCATTCAGAAGGAAAACAGCGGCGGAGTTTGAGATTCCCAAAAATAGTAGTTGATTAGGTTCTTGCATATTTTTAAATTTATTAATAAGACTTTCATAAGTATCTTGATTATTTTTATATAATAGTTCAAATGGAGAACAATTAGCAACATCAAAACTTGGACCCAAATTTACAAAAGCATTTTGTCGATATTCACTTGAAATATAAAGGTCATAGTCTTTACGACCTTCAATAGTTGTAACGGACAAGATAGTATCCATGTTTTATACAATCATAAAATATGAGTTTATTACATTCAATTTTCATGATATTATATTTTATATGTTGAAAAATATAGTATCTTGTTTAAAAAACAATAAAATAGTATTTATTTTATTAACAATTTTAATAGTATATTTACTTTATACAAATTTTAAGAAAGATGAAATAAATATGGAAACAGAACAAAGTGATATACAGGAATCATTTATTTCAAGTGATGCATTTGTAGGACGAAAAGATGGATATGTATTTAAAAATGATAGACAAGGATTAGGTTATTATATTGATAAAATTGAACAGTAATATTGACTATATTAAACTAATATATTCAATATGGCAGAAGAATCAAAAACTTGGTCTTTAACTATAGGTAATGGTGGTGAAAATCATACAGGTATGGAATTTTTAGGTAATTTAAGAAAAAAGGGTGATGGATGGTCATTACAAAAATTAATGAAAGCAAAAGATATATTAGTAAATATTTTTGGAAAAAAGGTTGATATGTATAATTTAAATGATTTGTGTTTAGAAGGTATCGTGATTCCTGAAAAATGTGAAAAACCAAAAGATGCTTATTTGATGGTTGTAAGAAATTTTTTGGAAAAAAATGTTCATGAAAATTTTAAAAAAGAATTAAATAGTTATGAGTGGGATAGAAAATATTATGATACAAGACGTGGTAAAGTTTTAAATAAGCTTGCAAGAGCCAATGTATGTTATGGTAAGATAGGAAGAGCATCAGATTTTGAAAATAAAAAAGGAACTATTATAGGATTTGACCAATCACCATTGGTAGAAAATTTATTGAGGGTAGTAGAAATTTTGATGGATGATGAAAATTTGATAGTAGAAGGAAATCAATATGATGATGTAAGTAAGAACGGTATAGGACCGCATGGAGATACAGAAAGAGTATGTGTAGCTTGTTTAAGAGTAGGAGCATCAATGCCAATGAAATTTGGTATGTTTTGGAATTGTAAATTAAGAGGAAAATCTTTTCAAACTATCATAAATGGAGGAGATTTATATTTTATGAGTGAAGAAGCGGTTGGTGCGGAGTGGAAAAAGAAAAGTAAGTGGGTTTGGAGACATTGTGCTGGAGCTCCAAAATATTTAAAAATGAAAGGCGAGAATTAATTATTTACATATAGGTCCATAAATAGCCATAATTAAACAGAAAAAAGGAAACATTAATAAACTACTAACAAGAATTTTGAAAGGTAGATAAAAAGTATATCTTGCACATTTAAAAGCACATGATTTATCTCTTTTTGCTAATTTTTTTTTATTATCTTCAAATGTAACAAAGAAATTATCATATATATCTTCGGCTACTTCAGGTAAAAATTTAAAATACATTTCTTCAAATTCATTATCAAGTTCCATTAAAAATTCCATAGCAATAAGATTAAGAATCATTTCAACAACCGAATCAGTAGAAAAAATAATCCATAAATTTGCAAGATAAACAAACAAGTTAAATCCATATTCTTGGAATGTATCAACCATAACCCAGAAATCAATACTGGGAGTCATTCTATTTAATCTTGTTCTATCAGTTAAATTATCCCATAGAAAAAATGACCTAACAAAATAAACTAAACTTGCAGCAAACATAATTGCTTTTTTTTCCCATTCAGAATCATTAGGACAAATACCCTTTTCGTATTGTTTAATTTCATAACTAAGGAAAGCAATATAAATTATCCATTGAGATATAAAAATAAGAATTGGTAAAAAAGCAAGTAATGAAAAAGTGTGAGAACAATAAAAGGCATTTTTCTTTTTTAAAATTTCATTTTTATGACCTTTTCTCCAATGCCATTTAAATAATGCAAACATTCCAAATTTTGGGTCATTTAAAACAATTTGAACTTTATCATCTTGACTTAATTGTTCCATAGAATTTTGTGGTGTTTGGCAAGTAGGTAAAATCTTTTTTGAATGTTCCGTTCCTATTAATAAATCGTCTTTATATTTTGCTTTTACTTGAGCAGAACAAAAACTTAAATTATCACATATTGAGAGACAGCATTCAGCACACGGCATTTATATATTTAAAAACTTTTGGTTTTAAATATATTTGATATATCCTATTGCTATAACAGAGTTTCTATGTAAATAATAAAATATCGAAAATATTTTTGTTTTTTCTTATATTTTTCAACTCCCTTAAAAATTATTTGGAGAGAAATTTACCTTTTTCTTTATTAAAATAAACGTAAAAAATTATTTCTTAAACATTTTACTTAACGCCATACCAATAATTCCTCCAAGTGAATTCCAAACTAAATCTTGTGTAGAAGAATCCCACCACGTCGTATATTCTATTTCATTGTTATCATTTCTTGTTCTTTTAAATTTTAATTTTTTTCCCTTTTTAGTTGATAATAATTTAAAAAAATATTCTATTATTTCCCAAATAATTCCTATAAATACTATATGATACCAATACTCAGGATATTGATATGTAAATACGGTATATGCAATAATATGAGATAAAGGCCAACCAGATATTTTCCCATAAAACGGAATATAAAAACGTTTTTTATTTAAAGGGTCTTTATATACTTTCTTATCCTCAAAAAGATATTGCAAAATTATAAAATATGCAAGAATAACAATCGCAAGAATTATCATTTTTGTATAAAGATTTTTTAAACGTTTATTCATTTATATTATTTGGAGAGATATTATCTTTTAATTTTTTTAAGTAATCACTAAATTCATTTTTTAAATTTGGATATATAAAATTTACATGTAGATTATCTAATAATTTTTGTGACTGTTCATATGTAATATTAATTTTTGAAGGAGTGTTATTATTAACGAAAGGTTGATTTACCTGCCAAGTTCTATATTTTCCATGTTCTTTGTTATCAGGTTCTTTCTCAATAGTAATATTTTTATAATTTATATCAACAATATTTTCATATTTTGAATTATCAAAAATTTTATCAGTGTAATTTAAACCTATACAATTTAAAATATTTTTTAATTCTTGGTAATCATTATTAAATATATCTTCATATCTGATTAAATATGTATTTGGTATTTTATGAATATATTTAAAATACTGAAACATTTTTATAGTTTCATTATAATTTTCAATAGAATGATCTTTATCAATATTAAAATTATGTCTTTTATTTAAAGATGAAAATACATAAAACGGGTTTCTAATAATAAAAATTTTATGATAATCTTTCCAACTTGGTGAAGAAAAAAAATGTCCTCTTGTAAATGGTGTTTTACAGACAGCAAATTTTTTTGTTATTTTTTCCTCTATAAAGCTACATTCTGGTATAATTTCTTGAACTTCATCAATATGACCGATAATAGACTTTAATATAGTGGTTCCGCAGTGTGGAAAACCAAAAATAATAATTTTATTCATATATTTTTAAATAAAATTATTTATTTATATCTTCCCTTATTTAAATAATATTTCGTAATAGTAACTTCATTATTGTCTGTATTAAAGTATTTTTTTTTTAATCTACAAACTTTGCAACCATGTATAGATATACGAAATGCTGTTTCGTCTCCACCAATAAATCTTTGCTTTTTACATATACAACATTTTTCACTTATTGGCATTTTTTTATAAAAATTTTTTATACAAGTATTCCCCATATATTATTACTGTAGAAAATTGATAATACAAATATTATAAATATTATAAGTATTGAAAACAAAATGGAATGTTCTTGTGAGCAATTAGCAGATTGTATGGAAGAAAATATTTTAAAGAACCAAGGGTCTGATGTTTTAACATTATGTTTACTATGTTTTATTTTATTAATAGTATATATTCAAAGTTGTATTGAAGAAAATAATAATCAATAAACCATATTTGCAGTAGTTATATCTTCCATATATAATTGTTTTATAGTTTCATTATTTTTATTAGCTATTGATATATACTCAATAATTAGTTTAAATATATTATGTTTTTTTGATATATTTGATGGTGAAGGTATTTTATAGATAAATTTTGCAAATTTAAATTTATTAAAATTATATACAATTCTGGGACCTAATCTGGGAATATATAATTTTGGAATATCTTTTATTGTTTTATTAAATTGTTGAATATTAATATCATTTTTTAAATGTTTTCCCTGAATTTTAATATTATGAAACAAGTATGTTTTAATTTCTCTCCAAATTTCATCTATAATCCAGTAATTCATAATATATAATATTTATAAAATTTTATATATTTGTTAATATTATATAAGTATGACAGAATCAAACTCCCATATTTCTTTAGGTTTTTTGATAAGTGCAGGTTTATTTTCATTAATAACAATATTAAGAATAATTTCGGATAAAGAAACATTTAAAATGTTAAAAAAAATGCTAAGTTCTAAGTTTTTTTTAGTAAGTCTTATAATGATTATAGTATTTAGTGTATATAGTTTAAGTTTAAAAAATGAAAAGGATGAAAAAATAGAAAATTTACAATTAGCTGTAAAACATGCAATTTTAGGTTTATTAATAGCAATATTAGCAAAAATAGATTTGGTAATTGCACCTTTTTGGTTAATATTTTTAACATCATATTATTTGGGTATGGGTTAATTAAAAATTAAATATTCTAATTTGTCTTGTGTTTTTTTGAGTGCAACGGAGAAAACGATAGCGATAGTGATAGGTATTCCCATTAAATTTTCACCATCAGATGATTGTCTAAATGGTTTATAACTTTTTGTGTATCTAAAAAGAAATGGTATAATTTTTGCAAGTTTGTTTATGTAGTAAACAGAAATGATAATAAAAATTATTTCTAAAATAGTTTTAACTAAAATTGTAACGTAGTGTTCGTTAAAATTTAAATTAAATGTATAATAATTTATTATTTTTCCAACGAGTATGGCGATTAAAGCGGTAATACTACCATGTTGAGAAAGATGTAATAGTTTTTGAACCCTTATATGTGATATTTCAAATAAACTTTTTAAATGCGCTTTATCAAATATCATATAATATTATCACACATAATATTATTATGGGTATATGTTGTTCAAAAAAAAAAGATGAACCATATTTTGAAATAGTAGAAAGTGAATTAAAACAATTAACAATTGAGAGAATAAGTGACTGCGATATATGCGATAGAAAATCAGTATTAGGTTATGATATTAAATCAGTAATAGAGAATAAACGGGTATTTATATGTATGGTATGTAAAAACTTAAAATAATTAGTGAAAACAATATTAAAGAAATGTTATTATTTAATATTGTGTAGAAAGAGAAGCTCTCGTGTAGCTCAGTTGGTAGAGCATCGGTCTTATGAGCCGAAGGT
>CEOO01003544.1_pt1 | contig 14254 bp, 11 predicted proteins | sample 530321 | NCBI WGS metagenome assembly CEOO01 (sample SAMEA2619927, study PRJEB7988) | marine metagenome | biome: marine biome (ENVO:00000447); feature: surface water layer (ENVO:00002042); material: "saline water (ENVO:00002010), including plankton (ENVO:xxxxxxxx)" | depth 5 m
CTGGTGATACCCTAGTCATTGATGGTGCAACATTTTCTTACACACCAGGAACTGGTACAACATCAAGTGGTATATCTATAGGCGGCGAGTCAGCAACAGTTGATCCAGTTATTTCTGCAAATGAAAGAATGCAGATGATTATATATGACACAAATGGTACAATAGCAAATTCAAATACGCTTGTAACATTTAGAGGAACAACTGCTTCGGCAACAACATCATTGTCTTCTAACAAAGATGATGAATTCACAATCGACGGCACAACAGTAACAGTTGATTACAGTGCAGTATCTAGTATTAGTGAGACTTCTACAGCAACAGAAACTACACCAATGTCTGCTGGAGAAACCGTAATAGTAGATGGTGTAACAAAATCTTTTGCAGATTTAACAGTTACAGGATCAGTACAGGCACCTACAATACCACAAAACAAACCATTACAAGTTAACGGAACATTGATATCGTTGGTATTAGGTGATGATATCGATGCAATCATAACAAACATTAATGCAAACAGTGTAGACGTTGTTGCTAGTAAAACAGCAAATGATGAATTAGTATTAACAACAAGTTCGGGCGTGTTGGAACTATCAGGTACAGCGTTACAAGATGTAGGTATCTCTACATCAACTTCTTATAGAGCAAGTAAGTTTGAAAATATGGCTACAGAATTGTCTACAATTCCTGATATAACATCTACTGTTACAATAGGTGGATTGTTAACAATAGCGAGTTCTGGTACTACAATGGACTTAGGTGGTACTGCATTGACAACTTTAGGTATGAGTGCTGGAACATATAATGCAACATCTGATCCAACAGCAACATCAGTAGTAAATCAGATAAACTCAATTCCTACATTGAATGGAGTAACAGCAACAGCAACTGGTGGTACGATATCAATTACAAGTTCTAATCCTACTTTGACTATTGTAGAAGTGACAGCAGGAGCAATGAGTAGGTTAGGGTTCGCAACTACAACAGTTGCAGTTGATTCTTTGACAAACATAAAAGAAGATATAGAAAATCAGGCACTATCAGGAGTTTCAGGTGTAACAGTTTCAAAAGGATTATCTGGCAGACAATTAGAAATTACAAGTTCACAATCAAGCATTGTTCTATCAAATGTTATTGGTAACCCACTTAATGATTTGGGTATACCAGTAGGAACATATTCGAATGCTATAACTACTAGCAGTAGTGCAACAGAATTCAAAGACCAAATCAATTCACAAACAAATGATGTATTAGTGAACATTACAAGTGATGGAAGAATGGTGTTTACGTCAACTAATGTTAGTTTGACATTTAGTGGTACAACTGATGCTATGTTAAACAAATTAGGACTGTACAGAGAATACACAAGCGTAACAAGTAATGCAAACTTTAAAGCAATGCGTTGGAAGTCTATGAGATTTACACCGTTCTTTAAGTTTGAAAAGTTTGATGAGTTCTATACTGATTTGGGTCTAAACTCAGAAGCACTAATTTGGGCAGATGATTTTGACGGTGAGGGTTGGACAGTCCTAACTAGAAATAGTACAGGAACATTACTAATAAGAAATAGACAAGCACAGACACTTGAAGCAGATTACATGAAACGTATGATTTTACGTGATGGTGAAAACTTTTTCAATTATCAATTATTTGATCCATTGAATTTAAAGTTTCCAGGAACAGCGGTAAAAGATATTGATTATATAACTTGGGAAGATCCTGCAGGATACGATGAAACAAGTTCTAATGAATTATGGCTTGATGAGAATTTAGGAAAGATTTGGTGGGATACAAGTCTTGCACGTTATTACAGATACAATGATTATGGTGATAAGAATAAAAACTTAATAGAATCACATGTATCAAAGTATTGGGGCAAGTTAGTTCCTGGTTCAGAAATCAACATTAAACAATGGTCAAAGAGTCAAACGCTACCAGAAGGAATTACAACATTTACAACTAAAGTATATTTCGATACGACTAAAAATAAATCTATTACTGAATATTTTTATTGGAGCGAAATAGGAAGTGAGCCTGTAGGAAACAAATCTTTGAGCATTGAAGAAATAAAAATGTTAATTGAATCAGGAGATATCAATAATAAATTTATCCCGATTTCTGCTAACAAAATTATTATAAGCAACAACGCTTACGTATTTGAAAATGATAAAGTTACGGCTACAGTTGAATACAGAGTAACACCAGATATCGATACTAAACACGTTGACTGGAAATTCATCAAAGAGGGTGGAGACTATGATACAACCGTAGTTGACCCTGTTATATTCAGAGACTTTGTTGACAGTATAGCAAACGTAACGTTCCAACAATATGACCAAAAATTAGTAGAACAATCTATGTTAGGTGATCCTAACTTTGCTAGTATACCTTTTGCAATCTTATCAGGATTGTATGGTGAAGGAACTGACGATGCAACAAAAGATAATATCGTTGCTACATTAAACTCAAAAATAATTGATGCTAAAGATATTAGTTTTGACATTGATCCAGTTGATCCTTTTAAAGCAAAATTAAAAATTGCTTCATCAGTAACAGTCTTGGTTGATGATGTAGTTAGAGTTTATAGAATTATACCTGTAGAAAATCCTTGGTTTACAAACTTACAAGAAGCCAGAGAAAACTTTGCTTCACTTATGAATAAAGAAATGAATAACAGGTTCTTGCAAGGTGACTTCCCATTCTACAAAGATTTCATCTATCCAGATGAGTTGGCTATGTCTTTACAAGATTGGTATCTAACAGATGAGTATAAAGAAGTTAAACGATTTGGTTATCTATCTAAGACAAGAGATTTCGATATGCTGAAACTGTATAGAGAAGGAATCAAATCATTCAAATTAGAATTACCAACACACAATGAATTCTATGTCGAACATGAAGGCGCTCTACGTTTAGTTAATAGGTCTAAGAGTGCATTAAACTTATCTTATGTAGATATGGTAAAACCAGAAAATGACCAAGCATCAGAAAAGTATTACGAAAATGCACTAGGTGTACAGATACAAGAATTGTTTGCTTTGTTAAAAGGTTATCCTCAACCGAATATTATGAATAACATTTTATTCGGCATGATTAATTATTTGTATAATGAAAAAACATATCCAGACTGGATATTCAAATCAAGTTACATTGACTTAAGATTGTATCACAGAGAATTTAGACAGTACGCAATATATCAACGTGATAGTGAGGAAGATATTTTAGAATATATCAATGAAGCTAAACCTTATCACGTTAAAGTGAGAACTAAGAGAAGACATTACAATCAAAATGAAATTGTAAACTCAAACGTAGATATAGAAGAATTACATAAAATTAAACTTGACTTTGGTAACCATTCACGTTATATTGATGCAGATATACTTGAAGGCGGAAATGAAAATATCGTTGATGCAGACAATTATCCAGATATAGCAGATGGTACTTGGGAACAGGGAAGATTATTAAGAACGAGACATAAAAATACAAATGATGAAGGTGGATTTGACACTGGTCTAGTTCTTCCTAAGTTTTTAGATTCCACAACTATGAAAGTCAAGAGATACACAGACGATACTAGACAAACACATGATGAAACTTATATGTTTGTTTATGATATGTTTGGACGTGGATGGAAGATAGAAGTGAAAGCCGAATCAAATGCTATATCATTTGACGGATCTACGGTTGTTGTAGATACGCCGGCATCATTCAATACTGCATCTGAAAAAAATAAGAAACTGATTGCTTTCGAAAATGAAACAACGGGTATCATAGAGTTTATGACATACAACAAGAAAGCATCACAGAACCTTACTATTGACGAAAGAGGTCTATATACAGGATTACACACATCATCTGGTACAACAAACAAAGTTTATGCATTGGATACACCACTTGAATTGGTATTACATGGAAAACTAAAGCCAGAATGGAAATAAAAGGATATAGAAGGTATTTTGATAAATAGTTAAGATTACTAAGAGAGATAAACATGTTTAAAGATAATATACAAGCACAAGTAGTGGGAATGCTCAAAATATCAGACGTTGAGACAGGAAAGGTACTTGTTAATAAGAAAAATGCTATTCATCCAGGAAATATGGCATATGTTCTAGCCTGTGGTCTTGCTGGTCAACCAACAAGCGTCAACGGTACTGGTACATCACCATATATCAATTGGATGGCATTCGGTAATGGCGGTAGTAATTCAACTACTACATTGTCGTACCGTTCTCCAAGAGTTTTCACAACATATGATAAATTGGATATGACTGCGAGTAATTCAAAGTTATATGCTAAAACGTATCAACAGGAGACTACTAATACAGTATTTCATCCTGGACAAGATGAAACTGGAATTAAAATTCCAGAAAATACATCGAAAATTAATTTTAATGTAAAGCTAGACCATGACAAGTATGAGGCTATGGTAAAAACAAGCGATCCGAGTGTTGATTTACCAATAACCGATAGTAATACTCATAGTCCTAGTGTGTCTGCATTTACATTTGATGAAATTGGTCTATTAGCTGGTGTAACAGATGCTGGCGTATTAGACGAAACAAAGACCCTGATGTTAACACATGTGACTTTTCATCCTGTGTTATTGTCAGCGAATAGGACTATCGAAATAGATTATACGATAACTATTCAACTTAGTTAAGAGAAATCCGGAAATACCTCTTGATTAAGAATTTAATTGACTAGTCAAATTTAGGAGTAAAAACATGGCGGTGATATCAAATAGTGACTTAAGTACACTAAGAGACACCTTAAATTCGATACTAAACGGAACAGGTGTTCACGGTGGCTATAACCAAAGTCACACGGTAGCGGCCAACCCTGCGGCAGGAGATGTGATTGATGATGCATATCAAGATTCTATTTTTTCTGCGGCAAGTAAGGTAGCAAATTATTATAACATTACAAACCCATTTACGGCGGTTAATGCTGGTGATGTAGTTCAAGATGAGCAGTTTTATAATCATGCGACATCGTTTACTACTACCATCAGTGACCATTTTGATAACCCTTGGACTTATTCAAGTGGTTGGGACATGACAGTTGCACAAGAAACTTCACAAACAGTCTCAGATTGGAACGGTACAAAAGAACAAGTTGTAAAAGTTACATTCAATGATGAAGCAACTATGAATGCATGGTTCTCAGCAGGTGGTGAAATTAGAATTTCAGCATCACACTCAGATACAAGCAATAATCAACAAGGTACTTCATGGGAACAATTAACAGCAGAATTGGGAACATATAGAATTTCAGTACGTCCAACAGATTCAACTAACGTTGATTCTTCAACACGTAAAAAATATTCAGACCTAACTACATCTTATGTAGAAATCAAAAAAGAATATGCAGATGATAGTGACTATAGCACAAACTATATATCTATCGAAGCATATAAATCAGGAGCAGAAATCTACGTTAAAACTATTTTAGCAGATGCCCATACGGCACGTTCTGGTTCTGGTTCAGGATATGGCGGCGCATGGTCTTGGAGTGGAGCAGACCAGGCAGTTGGAACATCTACAGTAACAATCAATGCATTAAAGTTAAGTAACTCAGATGCAGGGTCTGTTAATGTAGCAAATCCTAGTTTTACGGTAATAGACAATCTAGCATAGATTTTCTAGCATGACAAGAGATAGGATTACAATATGCCACAGAGTTACTACTTAGGAGGAAAGATACGAGCATCCGATTATAACGGTTTCGCAGATGATATAAACGAAATTGTTGGAATTGGTGCGGGCGACTCAGGTTATGGTCAAAACCAACTCGTTATCCCTCACGTATCCGCTGGCACAAAAATTAATGCTTCTCATATGCAGTTACTCCTAACTGCACTAAAATTTGCAGGGCAACACCAGGGTACTAGTATCAACTCACCGGAAGATACTAATGACCCTGGTTTTCCAACTGCAGGACAAATAGTTAAATTGTTACCGAACTTAGAATTAGATATCACCAATGTTCGTGCAAATAAACTAAACTTTGACATAGCGTATATGACCGCTGAGTCAAACAAAATATCATCATCAAAAACATTTGATCCGCCTGGCGCAGGCGCAGTATATACTTGGAACGCAAATGTAAATTATGAAGTGTCAGTGATATTCCCAGATGAGGATGCACGTAGGCATTTCTTTAACACTGGTGGTGAGTTAAGACTAGATACATCATTAACAAATGTTGATGCTTCACACAAACAAAGTGTAGACTGGTCAACAATGTTTTCTAACATTGGTATTGTAAAATTAACTCATAATCTTACAGAAGCAACAGGAGGCGTAGGTACTCCCTCTGGTGGATTTACATCATTAACATCATCATATGACATAATCTATGAAAAGTCAGGTGGTGACGGTAGTAGCGGATACTATACTAATAACAAATTTGAGATATCTGCTAGATTAAACGGAACCAATGCAATAGATTTTAAATTAGATTTTATTGATGCATATGCTACAAGTCAATACAATTTGACAGATTATGTAGCAGGAGACTTAAAAGTACAACTAGATTTGTTACGTGCAGATGACCAAGATGCATCTGGTAATGGTGTAGTAATCTCTTCTCCAACATTTTCACACATTTCTCAACTTTAGGCTTGACAAACGCTCTATTTTCTTGTATTATTATAAGAATACAGGAGTATAACCATGTCAAAAAACGAGAATATTACGCCGTCCAAAGATGAACTTGCACGGCTAGAAAGAGCATTAGAGTTTTCTAACACAATGCAAACTTTCAACCTTAATAAAAACAACTTAAAAGTTAAAACACAGAATTTACTGAACCACAGTAACAATGGTGGTACATTTAAAGTATCACAAGAATTGATTGGATTTGTAAGTACTATCGTAAGTGCAGGTAAAACAGAAGTAATTTTACTTGATAAAAATGATATACCAATTAAAATTGAAGATACTAAAAAGTTCCTAGAAGATATTTCTAGTTTGTACTTTGAAGTAATTAACGAATATTACAATGACTATCAGAAGTTACGTAGTTCACGTAAGATTGAGAAGGTTCTGGAAATCTAATGAGCAAAGGAATTCTAATCTTTGCGACAAATAATGGTTTACTAGATTACATAAAAATTGCATGTACATGTGCAGGTTATGTCAGAAAGAATTTATCAGGTTTTGATGAAATCGCTTTAATTACAAATAATGAGTCATTGTTAGACAATGAAGAATTAGTAAACAAGTATTTCGATAGAACTATTATTTCCGCATCAAAACAGGATAGCAATATAAGACTATTCAAAGATACTGCAGGACAATCGCAGTATGCACCTTTCGTCAATATGTCACGTAGCGATATATATGACCTCTCACCTTACGAAGAAAGTTTGGTTATCGATTGTGATTACTTTGTAATGAGTAACACTCTTGACCAAGTATGGGGTAGTGAAAACGACTTCATGATTAATTGTCAATATAGGGACGTTGCGGGTAGACATGGCAGTAACGTTTCCTATATTGATGATTTCTCCATACCTATGTATTGGGCAACAGTTTTCTATTTTAGAAAATCTGAATATACTGAAAACTTATTTACTTTAGTTAGTCACATTAAAGAAAACTATAAGTATTATTATTATTTGTATAATTGTTCAGGTACATTATTCAGAAATGATTTTGCATTTTCAATGGCTGTTCATATTTTAAATGGACAAGTAGCAGGTAAAATCCCATCATTACCTATTGATTACCTAAACAATAGTTTTGACTTAGATGATATTTTTAGAGTTAATAGTAGTAATGATATTATAATGTATTGTGCCAAACCTGATAAAACAACTGAACACATATTAGCAAGATTTACAAACACAGATATACACATTATGAATAAATCTGCAATAGAACGCAACATAGATGCATTAATGGCGCAAGGAGATACTCTATGAGTAGAGGATATATTTGCATAGCACAAAACAGTAAGTATGATTATCTTAATCAGGCTTATGGGTTAGCATTAAGTTTGAAAGCCACACAAAAAGAAAATGCAATTTGTGTATGCGTTGATGAATATACTAAGACACAAATTACAGGTAAACACAAAGAAGTGTTTGACCATATTGTTGATATCCCATGGAATGATGATGCTGGTGCCGATGAATGGAAAATTCATAACAAGTGGAAATATCCACACATGACACCATTCAAAGAAACTATCATTCTTGATACTGATGTTTTGTTTACACACCCTGTAGACCATTGGTGGGATCATTTATCTAAGAAAGATGTTTGGGCATGTACACATGTTAAAACATTTAGAAACGAACAAATAACAAATGACTATTATCGTAAAAAATTTACACAACTAAATTTACCAAATGTATATAGTAATTTCACGTATTTTAAAGAATCTGATACCGCATTCGAATTGTTTAAAATGATTGAATTAATTATGGTTCATTGGACTGTGTACTACGATAAATTTCTTAAAGGAACAGGCCAAGACTGGATGAGTGCAGACTTGGCATACGCATTAGCGATACGTTTATTAGATTTAGAGGAAGAAGTAATTGATAATGACATTAAAGATGTACCTACATTTGTACATATGAAAAGTTATATTCAAAATATTCCTAATAATAAAATATCAGGTATTTGGACAGATAGTATACCAAGTACATTGACACATGATTTAAAAATTCGTGTGGCTAATTATGAGCAGTCACTTCCTTTTCATTACGTTGAAAAGAATTGGCTAACAGAAGAAAAAATTAATATGTATGAAAAGGCACTGAATATATGAGAAGCACCGGGTTCACACATGAAACTGAAAACGCAAGAGTAGTATACTTCAACGATGCAGGTGATATACTTAGTATATCATCGGTACAAGAAGAAGATAGTCCATTGTTAAAGAGTGCTTGGTTTTCTATAGAAGCTATATTACCTTTTCTTACAGGAGATTTTAAATTCTCAGACTATAAGGTTGTAAACACAGATGATATATTTGTTTATGAGATTATCAAGTCTAAAGTAGATATAAAACAAAGAAGCAAAGATTCGCAGTTATACAGATTACCAGATACAAAGTATTGTGATATCTCAGTAACATGGGACGGGTCAGAGTTATGCTTTTCTCCTAGTAAGGAAGTGATAGAAAATGCAAACGTTGATGAAAAGCAAAACGTTACAGTTGCAGGGAAAACACATCACCCATTTTTTATAACATATGAAAATAGACCAGATTTTATTATACAGACAGTCTCTATACCATTCTCAAAATTGTTGAGTTCTGAAACTAGAGTTAAATTCGAATATAATAAATACAGTATAAGTTTATATACCCAGAAATATCTGGAAACATATTCATTCAGGAGAACGTGATGAGCAAACTAGAAGTCGGCGAATTAGATGTTTTTTATCTAAGTTACGATGAGCCTAATAAAGAAGAACATTGGGCAGATATTATAAGTAAATTCCCATTTGCTAAAAGAGTAGATGGTGTCAAAGGATTTGACAATGCACATAAAGAGTGTGCAAGACAAAGTGATACAGAAAGATTTATTACTATCGATGGCGATAACATTGTAGATGAAAAGTTTTTCGATATCGAACTAACATTTCCAGATGGTACTGATTTAGAAAATTCAGTTATTAGTTGGTCTGCAAAAAATGTAGTTAACGGTTTAGTATATGGTAATGGCGGGATCAAATGTTGGCCAGTTCAACTTGTACTAGATATGAAGACACATGAAAATGCAGTAGACGAAACAAAGAAAGTTGATTTCTGTTGGGATTTAAATTATATTCAAATGAATAACATTTATTCTACAGTACATAATGCTGGTTCTCCGTTTCAGGCTTTTCGTGCAGGATATCGTGAAGGTTCGAAAATGTCACTTGATGAAGGTAAGAAAGTTCCAGTAGATGAATTTAAAAAACGTATCTGGCCTAAAAACTATGAACGACTAATCACATGGATGAATATTGGTGCTAACGTAGAGAATGGTATATGGGCATGTTACGGTGCTAGATTAGGTTGTTATGATACTAATCTTAATCCAGATTTCATTTTAGAAAACATTTCTAGTTACGATTGGTTCAAAGAATATTTTGAAAATACAGTCTTTCCTAAATTCGAAGGTGGAGACCAGAAGTGTGAAAAGACAAAACTAGAATGGGATTATGAAAAACTATTTGATGCATGTTTAGAGATTGGTGATATCTTAGTAGATAAGATGGACATGGAACTATGTGACCCAACACCAGAAGTAGCCGCTTTCTTTAAACGTGTGTATACTAATCCACCAAGAGTTAATAATCCATTAGCAACAGAGAAGCAAACTGGTTGGGACAAATAGATTCTAATGTCAAACTATGATGACGATGCTCAAGTAACAAGAGACAAACTTAATGCTCTTTCTCCATCAATGTGTATGGCGAAATGGTTGCAGGTTAGTTTACATTTACCACAGGGCAGAACACATAGTTGCTATCATCCTCCAACGCATCCTATTCCTTTAACTGAACTTAAAAAGGATCCAAATGCATTACACAACACAGTCTTTAAATTAGAAGAAAGAAAGCAAATGAAATGTGGCGACCGTCCTGAAGGTTGTCAATATTGCTGGAATGTTGAAGATGCACCCAATGCCCCAAAGGGCGGCAGACTTAGTGATAGACATTATCGTTCAAGTGAGTGGTGGGTAAAAGATGCATGGGACGAAGTAGTTAACAATCCATGGGATCATAATATTACACCACGTTATGTAGAAGTAAATTTCAATCAAGCATGTAACTTTAAGTGTTCTTATTGTTCACCGCATCTTAGTACAGCATGGGAAGATGATGTAAAAGAGCATGGTGGATTTCGTTTTAGCAATGGTACTGGACACAATGATATAGATTATCTACGTAAGACTGGTCTTATGCCATTAGAAGTTGCACGTAAAGATAATCCATATATCGAAGCATTCTGGAAATGGTTTCCAATGATATACAGAGACTTGAAAGTTTTTCGTATGACAGGTGGTGAACCATTAATGGATAACAATACTTTTAAAGTATTTGATTATGTAAATGAAAATCCAAATCCGTTTCTTGATTTGAGTATCACAAGTAATATGTGTCCTCCTAATAATAAATTAATGGATAAATTTATTGATAAGATTAAAGCATTAGAAGAAATTCGTGTATGGGAAGATCCAGAAAGATTTAACCCTGATAGTGGCAATCATTGGTATGTTGCTCCTGCATGTAAACATTTTAGTTTGTATGTAAGTGTAGACGGTGTAGGTAAACAAGCAGAATATATGCGTGACGGTTTAAACTTTGATACGTTGTATAATAATTGTCGTAGAGTATTAAGTGAGACTGACGGTACAGAGATTTCTTTTATCAATACGTTTCAGTTATTGAGTATACCAAATCTACGTGGGTTCTTACAAATGATATTAGACTTGCGTGAAGAATTTGGATATGAAAATCAAGAAGATAAAATAATTCAACCGCCTGACCATGATGGATTTAAACACCCACCATTTGTAAGAAAGAAACGTCAAAGAGTTTGGTTTGATATTCCGTATTTAAGATATCCTGACTGGATGACAATACAATTAGCAGACCATGAAATGTTAGATTCAATACAAAAGAATATTGAATTTATGAAAGATAATGTGCTAGAGAATGATTTATATGGTCGTAAGTATACAGGCTTTAAGAACTATGAAGTATTAAAACTAGAACGTGATTTAGCATGGGCCAAAGAAGGGCTAAATATGAGTGATGAAGAATTAAGTAATCATTTAATACGTTTTCACGAATACTTTTCGCAATATGATAAACGTAGGGGACTAAACTTTTTAGAAACATTCCCCGAAATGACTGCATTCTGGAACGAAGCAAAAGAAGAATACGAGAGTAAATATGGGTCGTAAACATTGGGAGGGTGAAACTCTCCATCAATATAAAGAACGTATGATAGATAGCAAGAGTGCTAGTTATTGTGCGGCTAAATGGTATAATGCTACAATCTGGCTAGGACATGGTCAGACTGCTAGTTGTCACCACCCACCTGGTCATTGGATTCCATTAGAAGAAATCAAAGACAATCCAAGTGCTATTCATAATACTAAGCATAAAAAACTTATGCGTAAACATATGCAAGAAGGTAAGCGTCCTGCTGAATGTGAATACTGTTGGAAAGTTGAAGATATGGGTAAAGACCATATATCAGACCGTGTATTTAAAACAGAAATATTTAAAGATGAAGATATCGACAAGAGTATGGAAATGCCTTGGGACGATAATGTAAACTTACGTACATTAGAGATATCATTTGATAGAGCATGTAATCTAAAATGTTCATATTGCAATCCTGCATTTAGTACCGCATGGGTTAAAGATATCAACACCTACGGTTCGTATCAGAATATACAATCAGATGGTCGTGGTCACTTTGTTGATAATGCACCATGGGCGGCACCAGTATCAAAGAAAGAAGAAGACAATCCATATATTCAAGCGTTTCACAAATGGTGGGAAAGCGACTTAGCTGATTGCTTAGAAGAAATTCGTATTACAGGCGGTGAGCCTATTATGCATAGAGGCACATGGAGATTGTTTGAATGGTTTGAACAACACCCTGACAGAGGACGTAATATGCGTTTTGCTATTAACTCTAACCTATCTCCTGAGAAACCAAAAGTGTTGGATAAACTTATTGAGAAGTCTTGGTTCGTTCCTAATTTTGAAATCTATACATCAATGGAAGCAACTAAGGCTCAAGCAGAATATATTCGTGATGGGCTTGATTATGATTTATGGAAATCAAATATCCATCGTGTATTAAAAGAATCAAATGTAAAAAAGCTACACATGATGATGACTATCAACTCATTGTGCTTAGTTACAATTACAGATTTTATGGATGAAATGTTAGACCTACGTGATGAATATGGACAACGTGCGCCTACTATGACACTTAACATTTTACGTTTCCCATCTTTTCAAAGTGCGGCGATACTTCCAGAAACAGTAAAAACATATTATAAAGAAAAACTAGAAGCATGGTTTAGAACAGATAGACCACAACAGAAATTATCTGAAGGTGAAAAAGCAAGTATACAAAGATTGATTGACTATCTTGATATTGTTAAAACACCTCATAAAAACACAGCGGAAACTCCGAAGCTATACAATGATTTTAAGGCATTCTTTTCTCAGTTTGATGTACGAAGAGGACATGATTTCAGAGAAGTATTCAAAGGACCTATTGCGGATTGGTACGACACACTAAAAGCGGACGCACCAACTAAAGAACAGATTTTGAACAAAGAATTAGTATTCAAAGTAAGCGACAGAGCAGGTGACCCAGCCACTACAAAAGACTATGAAGGAGGTGACGATGCTCACGAAAAAGTTGGTGGCTGGGACACTGAGAATGATGCACTAGGAGGAGTAAAAGTTGAATGAGGCGCCATCTAGTAATGTACAATGCAAGAAGCGGAAGCACAGTTGTAGGAAATCATATAGCAGAAAATGTATGCAAACCTGCATTTAGGTTTTATGAGCATGGATTAGAGTCAACTGAAATTCATGACGATGAATATGATTGGTATCTAGGACTGATATCTGACATAAACAATAAACATCCCGGTATAGAATGGTGTATGAAGTGGAATATCATGGCTGGATTGCGTGATGGTATGAAACGAAAAGACAAACATTCACTTTGGGAATTTGATTTCTCTAAGGTACATAACTTCTTTAAGATAGTAGGCGTCACTGATTTACATTTTAGTTTTCGACATGATATGATAGATACTATTTGCAGTTTTATTATTGCAGAACACTCAGGTAATTGGGTAGTAAGAGATAGAAAGATAGCATCTTGTGAACCTTTCGAAATAGAAAAGGGACATATAGAACATCAAATCAAAGCATTTGATTTGGCACATCAAGCATATAGTAGGTCTGTTGAGGAAATGAAGGGCAAATACGATTGTCACTTTTATCCTTATGAAAGTTTAGGTGATATAATTGATATTGATAATGATCCACATGGGCTTGTAAAACAACTGTCTAAAGAAGAAAAAACTAAAATTATTATAAATTATGACGAAGTAGAGAAATCTATCAAGGAATCGAAATTATGGAATCGTGACTATGATAAATCAACAGGAGTTTACACTCTTGAATAAGAAGATAATACCTATCTGGAAGAGCGACGGAAGTTGTGCAGAAGAAAGTAAGAACAAAACTTTCTGTATGGC
>CEOO01003088.1_pt1 | contig 13752 bp, 8 predicted proteins | sample 530321 | NCBI WGS metagenome assembly CEOO01 (sample SAMEA2619927, study PRJEB7988) | marine metagenome | biome: marine biome (ENVO:00000447); feature: surface water layer (ENVO:00002042); material: "saline water (ENVO:00002010), including plankton (ENVO:xxxxxxxx)" | depth 5 m
GAGCTGGTTGGCTGGGAACATTCTATGAAAAATGAAATCATAATAGCTGAGAATATCAAGCAAAAGAAGCCATCTGCAGGTGCCCGTATTGAAAAATTATTGGCTGATTTTGACTTATCAGAGTTACAATCTCGATTCTTAAATATTTAAATAACTCACGGGAGATCATCTTGAACAAATATCTTTTTTTATTCTGTTTATTAATTAACTCAGTATTCGCTAATGACTTTACAGGGACATACCAATGTGAAGGAAATGATGGGAGTGAGGGGGCATATCAAGGTGAAATTATAATGAAAAAAATCCCTGAATTCAGCAAAGATAATTATGCGAGTTATGACTTTGTATTAAAGGTTCCAGGTTTTGGTGATTATAATGGATTTGCATCGGCGAATGGTCTTGACGTGGCTGTTTATTTCGCATTGGATGATCGAAAAAACGAAGATTATGGCGTAGGAATTGCTAAATTTAAACAGTCAGAAAATCAAGCATGGAGTTTTCACAAATTCTATTTTGAACCAGGTTATAAAGGAGGTAATACTGGCTTTGAAGATTGTGTTCAAGTTAAAAAATAAGGTGTTGATTTATTAAAATTTTATACCCAGATTCCTTACCGGTTAGTCAAAATGTTGACGAAATCAAAAGGCTGATCGATAACAACCAAGTCATTATTTTTTGTGGAGAAACAGGCTCAGGAAAAACAACACAACTGCCTAAAATCTGCCTTGATTTAGGTCGAGGACAAAAAAAAATCATTGGCCATACCCAGCCAAGAAGAATCGCAGCCCGCTCAGTTGCATCAAGAATTGCTGAAGAACTTGAGGTGGACTTAGGTCAGGAGGTCGGTTTCAAGGTCCGCTTTACTGATAAAACATCCAATAAAACTAAAATCAAAGTCATGACCGATGGTGTTTTGCTAGCTGAGACGCAAACAGACCCATTGCTAAAAAAATATGACACTTTAATCATCGACGAGGCGCATGAGCGAAATCTTAATATTGATTTCCTAATTGGCTTCATCAAACAACTTCTCCCCAAAAGACCCGATTTAAAAATAATCATCACCAGCGCGACCATTGATGTCGACAAGTTTTCAAAACACTTTGACAATGCACCAACGCTTGAGATATCGGGTAGAACATTTCCAGTCGAGACGTTGTATCGCCCGATGAAAAATATTGAAGAGGAGGATGTGTTATCGATTGAGGAGTCGGTCTATGAGGTGATACAAGAGATAGGCCGTCAATCCGGAGATGTCCTGGTTTTTCTTCCTGGCGAAAAAGATATTCATGACATTCGCCGTTATTTGAATGAGATGTTAAATCATGATTATGAGGTCCTCCCACTCTTTTCAAGACTTCCTGTCCCAGATCAACAGAAAATATTTACGACCAGCACAAAAAAAAGAATCATCCTGGCTACTAACATTGCTGAAACATCATTAACCGTCCCAAATATTAAATTTGTCATTGATTCAGGGCTGGCACGAGTGGTCAGATACAATCCAAGATTGCGGATCGAACAACTTCTCATCGAGAAAATTTCTCAGGCAGCTGCTAATCAGAGAACCGGTCGATGCGGTCGAATTGCACCAGGCGTGTGTTACCGACTATATGACGAGGATGATTTTAATAACCGATCAGAGTATACCGATCCAGAAATAATGCGTAGCTCGCTTGCATCTGTGATTCTTAGAATGGCAAGTTTGAACTTAGGCGATGTGGAAGTCTTTCCATTTATTGATGCTCCATTTAAAAAATTTATTCAAGATGGTTATGACTTGTTATTTGAGCTGCATGCGGTTGAGAAAAACCGAGCCATTACTGAGCTGGGTCGTACAATGGCCCAAATACCAATAGACCCTGTTTTTTCCAGAATCATAATAGAAGCATCCAAGCAGCATTGCCTATCTGAAATTATTCCTATCATTTCAGCAATATCTGTGGCCGACCCCATTGAAAGACCGTTTGACAAGCTGGAAGAAGCAGAGAAGGCTCAAATGAATTTTCATGATCCTAGGTCAGGATTTATGAGTTTTTACAGTCTCTGGGTACTTCTGTTAGATGAGGTGAGGAGCAAGAAGATTAAAGATTTTGCAGTCTTTTGTAAAAAGTACTTTTTATCCTTTACTCGGATGCGTGAGTGGCAAGAGATGCATAAACAGCTCATGCAAATTGTTGAGGAATTGGGTTATCGGTTAAATAAAAAAGAATCTACTTACGACCAGATACACCAATCTTTATTGAGCGGCCTTTTAAGGAACATTGGTTTTAAAGAAGTTGAATCTAATTATTATTTAGGATGTAAAAGTTTAAGGTTTCTTATTGGACCTAAACTGTTTCGAAATAAAAAATTTAAATGGATTATGGCTGCAGAGATTATTGATACGGGTAAATTCTATGCTCAATGTATTGCTGAAATTAATGACCAGTGGATTGAGAAATATGCAGAACATCTTCTCGAGGCTGAATATTCAAACCCTAGATTTAATAAAAAACTAAATCGTGTAGATGCCACACAGAAGCTATCATTATTTGGACTAGTGATCGTTCCTGACAGAGCCATTCATTACGGACCAATCAATCCAGAATTATCTAAATCTATATTTATTCGACAAGGAATAGTTGAAAACCAATATATCAGTCCAGGGCTGTTCTGGAAGGAAAATCAAAAACTGATCAGAGAAATTGAGGACCTAGAACATAAATCAAGAAGAAGAGACATTCTGATCAACGATGATGTGTTATTTGATTTTTATGATGAAAAAATTAGTGAAAATGTCATCAATGCTGCTGGCTTTGAACACTGGCGAAAGGGGGTTGAAAAAAATCAACCTAAATACCTGTTCCTAACAAAAGAATATTTGATGCAACACAGTGCCAAAGATATTACAGAAACTGTGTACCCTAATCACATCACCATCAACCAACAAAAGTATCAATTGAAATATCATTTTGAACCCAATCACCCTCGTGACGGATTAACAATTGCTATCCCATTGCCAAACTTGAATTTAATTGATAGATCAGAGTTAGACTGGTTGGTGCCTGGATTATTAAAGGAAAAGATTACCTGGTCATTTAAAAATCTACCCAAAGATATCCGTAGAAAATGTATTCCAGTGAAAGATTGGCTAGAAAAATTCTTGGAGTATCCAAGGCAGGGAAGTTTTAAGGAAACATTTAATCGTTTTATTTGGAAATACGTCGACCCTCATTTTTTAATGTCAGATGATTATTTTGCTTCCATCCCCAGTCATTTAAAAATTAAATATGAAGTCATCAATGATCAAGGGAAGATGATTGATCTAAGTGAAGACCTTGATTTATTAAAAAAAGAAAATAAAAAAAATGTTGAGGCGGTGGTTGAGCGTATTCTATTTAATATAGAACAGGATGGAATTACGAGCTGGTCGATAGACGAATTACCGATTAAGGTTGAGCAAACCATTAATGGAAAAAAATTTGAGGCCTACCCAGCATTTGTTGATTATCAAAATTCGATATCCATTGAGGTGTTTGATAACCCTAAGCTCGCAGAACAATATCATGTTCAGGGGCTAAGAAGGTTAATCTATTTTCATTTTAAGGAGCGGTTTAAGCGGATCCAAAAAATTCCACCAGATCTTTCTGAAGCAGCAATCACCTTATCAACACAAATACCTCCAAAAGATTTGATGGAAAATTTATGTGATGTCATTGTTGATGAAATGATTGGCCATAAGACTAACATAAGGAAACAAATTGATTTTGAACAATTGATCAATGATGGAAGAAATAACTTACCCAGAATGATTGATCACATGACAATACATCTTAATAAGATTGCTTCAATCTATAAAGAGATTCAGAAGTTACGACAATCACAAAGTTATATCGAGGAGATTGAGGATGATATTGAGGAGCAGTTAGAGGCTCTGTTGCCTCCTTATGAAAAACCACTATTTCAATATGACAAACTTCAATTTATTCCAAAATACCTAGAGGCTCTGAAATTACGCATTGAAAAATACCCACAGCGAATGGATCATGATCAAGAGTGCATCTCGCAATACAATCGAATTAAAAATAAATGGGTGGAAAAAGTATTGGGTTTTGTTGAAAATGAATTAGAAATACCAGAAGCATACATTGACTTTCAATGGAAACTCCAAGAATTGAGGGTATCTTTTTTTGCTCAGGAGCTTAAAACCAACTCTCCCATCTCAGCCAAGCGGATGGATAAAGAATGGGCGCAAATATTAAGAGAATATCAATAAGTGAAAGTGAACCTTAAAAAATTACCAGTTGAAATTAGTGAAACGGATCGATTTCGCTCACTGCATCTTGAGACTGACTCTATTCAAAGTTCGATGGATATTTCAGATCCGATCCATCTAACACTAAAATATACCCAAGTGACAGCGCTGCTACTGCTATTTAATAGACATCCAACAAACATCACCATCCTAGGCTTGGGCGCAGGATCATTAACAAAATTCTTTTTCTATTTTTGTGCTAGAACCAAATTGCAAACCATTGAAATTAATCGGCAGGTAATTAATGTCGCTAGGATGATGTTTGAAGTCCCCAAGGATACCTCAAGACATAAAGTGATTGAGCAGGACGCAATGGAATTCTTAACAAAAAAGAATAAGCATGAAGTATTAATTTCAGATTTATTTGACGGCTATGGGATTCCAAAACAATTTACACAAAAGAAATATTTTCAAATCTGTCATGACAGAATAACAAAACAAGGAATTTTTATTATTAATTTGTGGGGTTCTGATAAAAATACACCCAGGTATATTAAAGAACTCAAAGATATTTTTTCAAAGGCAATAGTTGTTGAATCAGATGACCCAGGAAATATTATGGTGTTTTGTTTCAAGGAACATTTTAAATTCTTATCAAACAAGCAAATGGAATATCGATTAAAACTTTTACAAGCGAAAATAAATTTTGATTTAAACTTTTTTTATAAGAGAATGCTGAAAAGAAATAAACAATTATTTGAGAATATACATTGTCACTAGAAAAAATTTCCCTTTTTGCCACATGCCCTAGAGGACTAGAAAAATTCCTCTTTAATGAAATTAGAACACTCGATGGTCAAAAAATAAAAGTTCATGATGGCGGGGTATCGTTTAATGGCAATCAAGACAGTATGTACTCCTTAAACTTAACTTCAAGGTATGCCACTAGAGTATTAAAACGATTATCGTACGGTCAATTCAAGTCTGAAAATGACTTATATCAGGCAGCAATGAAAGTAAGATGGGACGATATTTTTCCCGTAAATAAAACCATAAAAGTCTCAACAACCTCAATTAAAACCTCTTTAAAGAGTATTGATTTTGTGACCCTAAAAATTAAAGATGCCATCTGCGATGTGTTTAATCAAAAATATAAACAGCGCCCCAATGTGGATGTGAGAGATCCTGATATTAAAGTGCATCTTTTTTTAGAAAAGAATAATTTTATTATTTACATTGATTCATCTGGCAAGCCACTGTATCAAAGAGGATACCGACAAAAAACAATCGAAGCTCCTCTAAAAGAAAATCTTGCGGTAGGCATAATTACTTTATCTGACTGGGATTTTAAGGAGCCACTATTAGACCCAATGTGCGGAAGCGGCACCCTCCCGATTGAAGCAGCCATGATGGCATTAAATATTTATCCTGGAATGAACCGCACTTTTGGATTTCACCATTGGCATGACTTTGATAAAGAGGTGTTTCACAAAATTAAAGTACAGTTAAAAGAAAAGCAAATAGAAAAAGAATTACATATTTATGCTTCTGATATTGATCGCCAAGCGTTTAATGCGGCATCAACTAATATCGATCAAATGGGATTAAAGCCTTACATACGAATTAATAATCGCCGATTTGAAACATCGAATGCACCCATCGATCATGGTGTGATTGTTTGTAATCCACCTTACGGGGTGAGGTTAGACGAGTCTGAAAAGCTCCTTGAAAGTTATCAGCTTTGGGGATCTGTTTTAAAAAAAGAATTTTCAGGCTGGAGAGCTTACTTTATAAGTAATGATATGGCTTTTCCAAGAGGCTTGAGATTATCTGCCAGCAAAAAGACCCCGCTATATAACGGGGCCTTGGATTGCAGATTATTTGAGTTTATTATGGTTGCTGGTAGCAACCGCAAGCTTAAGCAAGAGAATTAAGCGCGCTTTCGTAATCTGGTTCTTCGGTAATTTCAGAGACTAATTCACTGTGCATCACAGTATTATTCTCATCAACCACAATGACCGCTCTTGAAGTTAGTCCTTGTAGACTCGAATCATTTATTGCCACACCGAATGCATTAGCAAAACCAGCTATGTCTCTAAAGGCAGATAATGTTTCAACATTTTCCACACTTTCGGCTCCGCAGAATCTCTTTTGTGCAAATGGTAAATCTGCTGAGATACATAACACCACTGTATTATTTAGCTTGGCCGCTTCATCATTAAATCGCTTGACTGAGAGTGCACAGGTCGGCGTATCAATACTTGGGAAAATATTCAGTATTTTTCTTTTTCCGGAATAGCTTTCTAATGACACATTTTCTCTTTTTTGGTTAGCAAGATTAAAATCTGGGATTGACGTCCCTTTTTCTGGGAACTGACCGCCAATTTTAACCGGGTCTCCCTTGAGTGTAACTGATGACATTTTTCTCTCCATAAAGTCTTAAAGATATCGTGAATAAATAAAGATATCAGGTAAAATTAAAACATGCAAAGTAATTCAGAATCCAAGTTTATTCACCTCAGATGTCATAGCGAATATTCAATAACAGACGGTATTGTTAGGCTTGGTGATTATGTATCTTTAGCAAAAGAATTGGAATTAGAATCACTTGCAATCAGTGACCTGAGTAACATTTTTGCAGCCGTTAAATTTTTTAAATTAGCGACTAGTAATGGAATCAAGCCAATCATTGGAGCCGATGTTTACATTCAGAATGAAGACAATCGGGATCAACCAAGTCGCCTGTTATTGATTTGTCAAAATAAACAAGGTTATTTGAATTTATCCAAATTACTATCAAGAGCGTACACAGAAAATCAATACAGAGACCGACCAGAAATTAAGCTTGAGTGGTTGTTTTCAGATTTTAACCATGGGTTAATTTGTCTTTCAGGGTTTAATTTTGGTGCGATTGGACAAAATCTTCTTTCTCAAAAAAAGGAAAAAGCTATTCACATAACCAAACAATTAAAAGAGGCTTTTGATGATCGATTTTACCTTGAGGTCCAGCGTTACGAGGTAGCAAAAAAAGTCGAGGAGCAGGAGAGCTTAATTTTAGCTACAGCACAACTTGCATATGATTTAGATATTCCACTGGTCGCCACTCAACCTATTCAATTTATTAAAAAAGAAGATTTTCAGGCGCATGAGGCAAAAACATGTATTGCTGATGGGTATGTGCTGGGAGATCAGCGTAGACCAAAAAACTTCACTGCTGAACAATATTTCAAAACACCTGAGGAGATGGTCGCTTTATTTGATGATATTCCGTCAGCGATTAATAATACTTTAGAAATTAGCAAAAGGTGTAATTTTGAATTTGAGTTAGGGAATGTTTTCCTTCCTGATTTTCCAATTCCGGAAGGGTTAACGATTAATGAGTATTTGGAAAAAACTGCCATCGATGGATTAGAAAAAAAACTTAAAAATTTATACCCTGAAGTGGAGAATTTTAAAACTCAAGAAAAAAAGTATCTGGATCGATTACATTTTGAGATCAATGTCATTAATCAAATGGGCTATGCTGGTTATTTCTTAATCGTTGCAGACTTTATTAACTGGGCAAAAGAAAATAATGTTCCGGTTGGGCCGGGTAGGGGATCAGGTGCTGGCTCTGTGGTAGCCTTTGCTCTTGGTATTACTGATCTTGACCCGCTCTCTTACAACTTACTGTTCGAGAGATTTTTGAATCCTGAGCGGGTTTCCATGCCAGATTTCGATATTGATTTTTGCCAAGAGGGTCGAGACCGAGTTATTGAGTACGTAAAGGAGCGATATGGATATGACGCGGTTAGTCAGATCGTTACCTTTGGTACCATGGCCGCTAGAGCGGTGATTAGAGATGTTGGTCGAGTACTCGATTTACCCTTTCCTTTTGTTGACGGCATTGCCAAATTAATCCCTATGGAATTGGGCATCACTTTAAAAGACGCCATTGAAAAAGAAGAGCAAATTCAACAAAGAATAAAAAATGAAGAAGAGGTAAAAGAGCTTTTTGATCTTGCCCTAAAGCTAGAGGGTTTGGTTAGGAATGTAGGGATGCATGCAGGAGGCGTTCTAATAGCTCCAGGAAAAATTTCAGACTACTCACCTTTATATTGCCAAGAAGATGGTGAAGGGATGGTCAGCCAATTTGACAAAGATGATGTGGAATCAATCGGCCTTATTAAATTTGATTTCCTCGGCTTAAGAACCTTAACAATTTTATCTATGGCTCTTAATAATGCCAATAAGATGAGAGCCGCCGAAGGCAAATCACCCATTCATTTAGATGATATTCCTCTTGATGATGAAGCGACCTTTGAGTGGTTAAGTAATGCGAATACGACTGCAGTCTTCCAATTGGAATCAAGAGGCATGAAGGATATGCTGAAACAGGCTAAACCGGACTGCTTTGAGGATATTATTGCCTTGGTTGCTTTATATCGTCCCGGTCCAATGGATTTGATTCCAGATTTTTGTAAAAGAAAACACGGGCAACAATTGGTATCTTATCCCCATCCATCCACAGAAGAGATTTTGAAAGAAACCTATGGCATTGCTGTGTATCAAGAGCAGGTGATGCAAATAGCTCAGACTGTTGCTGGGTATACTCTGGGCGGTGCAGATCTTTTAAGGCGCGCTATGGGTAAGAAAAAAGTGGAAGAAATGGATGCCCAGCGAGAAGTGTTTATTCAAGGAGCCACTCAAAACGGCTTAGAAAAACAGCAGGCTTCAAACCTATTCGACTTACTAGAAAAGTTTGCTGGATATGGTTTTAATAAATCTCATGCGGCTGCTTATGCAAAAATAGCATACCAAACTGCGTATTTAAAAAGACATTACACCTCATCATTTATTGCAGCCTCAATGTCTGCAGATATGAATAATACAGATAATATTGCACTCTTATTTGATGACTGTGTACTTAACAAAATTAAGCTCCTTCCACCGTCGATTAATAGCAGTATATTTAGATTTCAGCCATTAAATGATAATGAGATCCTTTATGGATTAGGGGCTATTAAAGGAACAGGGTTGGCTGCGATTGAAATCATTTTAGAGGATAGAAATAACAATGGACCTTATCAGTCTCTATTTGAATTTTGTGCTCGACTTGATCTGCGAAAAGTGAATCGAAAAGTAATAGAGTCTTTGATTCGCGCCGGCACCTTTGATGAGTTAGAAAAAAATAGAGCTTCCCTATTAGCATCCATCAATCAAGCCATATCTCTAGCAGAGCAATCAAAATCTCATATGGGTCAGGACTCTCTATTTGGTGAGGAAGTGAACAAAGAAGTGAGTAATTATGTTGCAACAGATGAGTGGGATAGTAAAAGACAAATTTATGAAGAGAAGGTGGCCTTAGGTTTTTATTATAGCGGGCACCCATTCTCGCATTATAAAGAAATGGTTCGAGCCATGTATCCTCAGTCATTACGTGATGCAAGACCATCAAATAATAATCAATGGCTATCTGGTGTAGTGGTGGCAATCAGAAATAGAATGACCCAGAGAGGAAAAATTGCCATCGTGACTCTTGATGACGGTGAGGGGAGATTAGATATGATTGTTGGTAGTAAATTATTATCGACGGTCTATCCACTTATAAAAGAAGATCAATTATTGATCGTGGAGGGTAGAGTTAGTCCTGATGAGTTTACTGGAGGTAATCGGGTATCAGCAGTGAATATTTTTGATCTATTGACCGTACAAAGTAGAAAAACCAAACAAATAAAAATCAATGTGGGTAAGAATCTTAACCCAGAGCAACTTAAATTATTGTTGAAACCTTACAGTAATGGAGCATATCCGCAAGAGATTGGAAGGTGTCCAGTGGTGATTGAGTATCAAAATCAAGAGGGATCTGCAGAAATTAAATTAGGTGACAATTGGGCTGTTGCCCCTCACGAAAACCTTATCTTTGATCTGAAAAAATCATTTCAAGATGAGAATGTTAAAATCATTTATAATTAGCCACGGATAAGATATATATAATCTGATTATGAAATTACATTACCTTGAATTTGAAAAACCATTACAACAATTAGCTTCCAAAGTAGAAGAGCTTGAGTCAGCTCATAGAGATAATCCAAAATTAAACATCTCAAAAGAAGTTAAACAGTTGCAAAATAAAACAGATGATTTATTGCATCAGATTTACGATGAGTTAACCCCGTGGCAAATCTCTCAAGTCTCTCGCCATCCGCAACGACCTTATACCAGTGATTATATTGAACATATCTTTAATAACTTTCAAGAGTTACATGGCGATCGTGCTTTTGCTGATGACCCTGCAATTATTGGGGGCTTGGCAGAGTTTGAGGGTGAGCCCGTCATGGTGGTGGGACAACAAAAAGGACGTGATACCAAGGAAAGACAGTATCGTAACTTTGGTATGCCACGACCTGAAGGTTATCGTAAGGCGCTCAGATTATTTCATTTGGCTGAAAAATTCAAACTTCCACTTATTACATTGATTGACACCCCAGGGGCTTATCCTGGAATTGGTGCCGAAGAGAGAGGTCAGTCAGAAGCGATTGCGAGAAATTTATATGCAATGAGTGAACTAAAAACTCTATCCATAGGAGTTGTAATAGGTGAGGGAGGATCTGGCGGTGCATTGGCACTCGGAGTCGTCGACCATTTAATGATGCTCCAATATTCTACCTATTCAGTGATATCACCCGAAGGTTGTGCGTCCATTCTTTATAAGGATGCAAAAAAAGCTGACATTGCGGCAGAAAGTCTTGGGATCACTGCTGATCATCTAAAAAAAGTGGGTCTAGCTGATGAAGTTATTCCTGAGCCTCTCGGCGGTGCACATCGCAATAAAGAAGCGATCATGGAATCTGTCCGACAGTCACTGATAAAACAATTAAGTCGCTTAAAAAAACAACCAATAGATATTTTATTAAGTACAAGATATCAGAGATTAATGAGTTATGGTGAATTTCAGTCCTAATCTATGAATGAGCTCGTTAACTTTCTTGAGCAATCATTTTTAAAACAGAAACTTAAAAAAAATTGTCATCTCCTCATTGGAGTTAGTGGAGGTATCGATTCGGTTGTTCTCGGTCACGCCTTAAGTACATTAAGAAGACTATATCTATTTGATTTAACTTTTATTTACATCGATCATCAATTGCATCCTGAATCAAAAAAATGGGCTGGTGTTGTAAAACGGTTGGCAAAAAAATTATCGACGGACTACATTTATGAAAAAGTCACAATCGATCAGGATCTTAAGTTAGGTATCGAGGGGGCTGCCAGGAAACATAGGTATCAGGCATTCCATAAACATCAAAAAGATATTTTAGTACTCGCCCAGCATGAAGATGATCAATTAGAAACCCTACTTCTCCAGCTTGCTAGAGGAGCTGGTTCAAAGGGTTTAAGCTGCATGCCTGAGTATCATAATATTTTAAAGATTTGGAGACCGCTGTTAGGTTTAAGCAAGGACCTGATTCACGGGTATCAACAAGAACATAAACTAAAATTTATTGAAGATTCATCTAATTCTGATAACAAATATGATCGAAATTATTTAAGGAATAAGGTGATCCCCTTAATTAAAAAAAGATTCCCACAGTTTGCAACGACTTCAGGACGATCAATCAAACACATTGCTGACGCTTATAATTATCAAAATTTAATTAACTCAGAACTCTATCAGAATGTGCTTGAGGGCACTAATCAATTAAATGGCCTGAAATTAAAAAACCTTTCTGATTACGATATGGGTAACGTCATTCGATTTTGGTTAAATGAACATCAGGTTTTAATGCCTAGCATTAAGGTTCTTGATCAAATTATAAACCAGGTTAAAAAAATCCATTCTGAAAGTAACATAAAAATTAAGGTCGACCAATGTTATATCTGCTCTTTTAATCAATTATTATATTTAGTTAAAAACAATGATGCTCCATTTAAAAAAGTCATCTGGAAAAAACAAAAGAAGATGATCTTAGATAACAATAGAATGATCATTGTTAGAAATAATCTTGACCAAAGGATCTCTCTGGATCAGCTCAAAAAAAATACAATAGAAATTGATCAACCCCGAAACATGAGTGCTAAGGTTAAAATTCATCCTCAACAGCCAGCACGAACGCTGCAGTATATTTTTCAGCAAAATAAAATCCCGCCATGGGAGAGGAAGAACTATCCTGTTGTGTACCTAAATAACAAAGTAGTATTGATTCCGGGGATTGCAACAGATGTCAATTATCTATGCAAGAACCATGAAGCTGGGTTAAGCTTTGAAATAAGAATAATTTAACTAACGATTATGAGCTTTAAGTTACGCCTTATCTTGATTGTCAACACTCTACTCATATTAAGTATAGTCTTAAGTTTAATTCTTATTGTATTAAATTCAGCTGAGAATACTCAAAGTGAGATTTTATCTTCGAAACAGTTAGCGTCCTATGCTATCCGGCAATCCATTCAAAAAAACCCAGAATATATTAGATATCAACAAGAAAACCAAACGCTAGGGATTTCCGAACTCATCACGGTGAGACACTTATTGATCGAGTATTACAATAAAGATGACTTGTTGCTTGAGACTAATTTAAATCAAAATACGCAGGAACGAACTCCTGCATGGTTTTCTTTTTTGCTATCATGGAAACAAAAACAACATTATGAACATGAAATTATTCCACTCAATATTTCTGGAAAAGATATTGGTTACATTAAACTAACACCAGATCCTACTTCAGAATTTAATGAAATATGGGAACAGTTTAAAAACAGCTTGCTTGTTACAATTATTTTTGTGATCTTGATTAATGTATCTATTTTTATTATCTTTTCGCGAATACTGTCTCCCATTAATCAGCTTATTGAGTCTTTTGATCGGCTGGCAAAAAAACAATTTAATGTTGCCGTAGCCCTCCCTAAAATCTTAGAGTTCAATGCATTATCCAAAAAATTTAACGCCATGGCACGTCAATTAAAAAAAAATAATGACGAGATCATCCGACTAAACCGGGCCGTAGTGAATATCCAAGAGGACGAAAAGAAATCTATATCTCGAGACCTGCATGACGACTTCGCACAATCACTTGCAGCCATACAGGCTGAGGCATATGTCGCCACTGAAAAGCAGAGCCAGACTTTTAAAAATACACAACTCAAAAAAATAATAAGTATCAGCAAATCTATGATTCAAGATTTACGGACTTTACTGCAAAGCTTAAACCTTGGAATTATTGACGAGGTGGGTATTGAGACCGCTCTGAATGATATGATAGACCAATGGATCAAGAAAAATAAGCAAAAAAATGTAGAGCTCGAAATAAATGTAACTGAAAAATTGGATGCTCTTGATAAGCGTCAAATTATTAACCTTTACCGTATTATTCAGGAGAGCCTCGCAAATATAAGTAAACATAGTAATTCAAAAAAAACATCCATTTCAATTTTGGAGGTAAGAGATGAACTTGAGATAATTGTTAGAAATAATGGCATACGCAAGTCTAAAATAGAAACGTCGGGATTAGGATTGATCGGAATGAGAGAGCGGGTAG
>CEOO01108889.1_pt1 | contig 13722 bp, 10 predicted proteins | sample 530321 | NCBI WGS metagenome assembly CEOO01 (sample SAMEA2619927, study PRJEB7988) | marine metagenome | biome: marine biome (ENVO:00000447); feature: surface water layer (ENVO:00002042); material: "saline water (ENVO:00002010), including plankton (ENVO:xxxxxxxx)" | depth 5 m
AGAACCATTTTCATATGTATATGCTATACATCTCCCCTTATAATTGGCATAATACCTTTCACACGTAACAATCACCGTACCATCAGCGTTCATATCATATGTGTATCCAAGAAGCATATTCGTAGAAGACCCGATAATAGATTGTCCTTTTTGTGTCCAAGTTCCATTTACATCTATAACTGGCTCATTCAACGTCTTCACATAAGTTTCAAAAGCAAATCCATTTCCTTTACTAGCGTCATTTCCTACAGTTATTGTGTTTGAGCCCAAATCAATATAATTATTTGTTCCATTAAAGTTAAACCCACTCTCGGAAGCGTTACTATCTGAGAAATTCACAACGGTAGCGACTGAATTATTTACAACGTCTTGAATGGTTGATTCCGCGTATTTTAAATCCCAATGACGACTTATTTCGGTTGTTGCCGACTCTGATGAAGTTTGCTCCGTTATTGTTAAACGATTATTATACAACTCTGCTACTTCATTTGTTGTCAATTCATAATCTTTCCATGTCTTGAAATATGCTATCGAACCTTCAAACAAACTAGAATTGGATAAATCCGAACCCAAATAATTATGTGTGAATGTTGTGTTGTCCGCAAATGAAACCACAGTTGTAGAATCTACCAATACATTATTCACGTATAACTTCATAGAATTGTTATTGATGGTTCCAGCAATATGTGTGAAGTCGGATATTGTTCCACTATATGACACATCATAAGCGACTCCTTCATTTGTCAATGTTAGAGTAGTTACGTCGGACTCGGTGAGTTCTAGTTTGTTCGACACATCGTTCCCTAAAGCGAAAACTGTAGTCGTATTAATTGTTTGGTTCAACGACTTCACATAAGTTTCGAATGAAAATCCACTACCTATGCTATCATCATTTCCTACAGTTATTGTGTTTGAACCCAAATCAATATATTTACTTGTTCCATCGAACTCAATACCGTTCCCAGAAAAATCAGTCTCTGAAAAATTCACCAACATTGCGTCCACATTATTTATTACATCACTATTATTGAGTGTAGAATTTCTGAATTCCCAATGACGACTTATTTCGGTTGTTGCTGTCTCTGTGCTGATTTCTCCAGAAACACTTCCCAATGAATAACACAATTGACCTAATCTTCCTGAATAATTAGCGGACTCAGTGAATTCCACTACTGTGCCATTTTCATCTGTTTCTGTAACTTTATAGTTATTATCCGCCAATTTCACGATTTTGACACTCGAACCATCCGTATTTTCCAATGTAATTTCATCATTTTCATTTACCAAGTCGAGATAAAAACCTTCATCACTGGCCAAATCATTCGATACATTCAACTTATTATTTGTTAATTGACTTGGATTTACAACACGAATATTAGGCTTATCAAAAATGTGCGGCAAATCCACGTCTTCTTTGGCTACAATTAATTTATTCGTTCCAATATTCGCACTGAATTGTGTTAATACTTGACGCAAAATATTTTTTGTTTGTTCTCGCTTTTTCGCCAAACTAGTTGGACGAGTAAATTTATTAAAAAATTTACTATTGAACTTCACTCTATTTGTATTGTTATTCACTTCAACTTCCGGTTCAGCTTTCGTTGTCATTGTTGTAAAATCTTCTTCGGTTACTAGTCCTTCTATATTCATAGTAGTTGGAATTTCATACACTGAAATAGAACCACTGTTTGTGCCATTATAATCTGTCCGGTCACTTCCAATCACTAAAGAACCGCCACTCGCACTCAAAAATACACTTGTTCCGGTTCTATCGTCATCTTTGGTTGACATTATTCTATCACCGATTTGATTCCAACTGCTTCCATCGTAATAATAGGTTTTTACATATCCTGACCTATTAGATATTTGTAATGCTCCTACAGATAAAATATTACCCGCCGAATTCAATGAAATACGAGAGCCAAACCAGTCTTGAGTTTTTTCGCCATCTATAAAATTACCTAATTGAATCCAAGAACTTCCATCATATTGATATACAGCGGCATATCCAGTGTTTGTATTATATCCATAACCACCAGTCGCAACAATTGTTCCGTCATTATTTATCGAAATTCCAGCACCAAAATTCGACGATGAACTTCTACCAAGAATATTTTGACCTACTTGAACCCAATCTGTTCCATTATATTCATACACTTGAACTAATCCTGAGTTCGACCCATTTCCATCATTATAAGGTGACCCAACAGCTATAATATTTCCATTTGAACTTATTGCTGTTCGATTACCCATATTATCACCACTTGCAGCACCATCGATGCTTCCACCCAGTTGAACCCACGATGTTCCATTGTATTGAAAAACTCGAACACGCCCTTTTGCAGAACTATATCCTATACAACCAATCGCTACGATTGTTCCATCATCGCTTATTTCTAATGTAGCACCAAGCTTTTCTCCAGCCACTTCACCTTCTATGGTTTGTCCCAATTGATTCCAAGACGAACCATCGAATTCATATATTTTTACATATCCTGATTGAGTACCTGCTGCTCCATTATGATAATGACCTCCAATAGCTACTATGTTTCCATCAGTCGATAAACCCACCGAATGACCGTGTAAACTACCCGCGGCTTCACCATAAATGGACGCACCCATTTGAGTCCAAAAATGTCCATTGTATTTGTAGATTTTTACTTCTCCTGAATTACTACCATTAACATCATTATACATAGCACCACCAGCAATAACTGAACCATCAGCACTCATAGCCACCGAAGTTCCAAATAAATCTTCTGAAGCACTACCATTTATGGTTTGACCTTTTTGTATCCATTGTGAAGTTGCCGTTCCTGTTATTGATACTATTTTTGCCGTATAGTCTCCATTATTATTAGGTGGGTCAAATATAGCAGTTGTCGATATTGTTGATGCAGTAAGTGCTGTTGAAATAGCAGGACCATCGTATCTGTATATAGTATAAAAATCACTTGTTGTGTAATAACCGTTTGAATTTGCACTGGAACTAAAAACAGCGTTATCCTTAGCAGCAATTATGGGTGATGTATAAAACAAATTATCGTTTTCATCAAAAATCTCTACTACACTACCAAGCCAAGGTAATGTTCCATTAGTAAATGACCTATACAACACTATTGCCTCTAAATCATTGAAATTATAACTTTGACCAAGAGTGAATTCAATATATACGTAAAAACTCGTATTCGTGGTAAAACCACGATTAGAACTTCCGGACAATTGACCATTTGTTAGTTTATTTACTGTAAGGTTTCCATCGTAAGCACTAGGATACATATATCCTGTGCTATTTGTGCTGGCAACATTAGTATTATTTACCCATATTTGCACTTCGTGTCCTCCTACAGCATTATCCCAACTACCCATATTCCCTCGAACTCTCTTTATCTTAATTTTTTTGAATTTTACATTACTTGGCTCTTGTAAAACTCCAACAAAATCTGCGTCTTTGTATGTATCTAGCGAAATAGGCTCGGTATTTATAGCTGCTAAAACATGATATACTCCACTATCATAAGACAAATTTGGAATATTGTAATTGAAAATATCTGCTACTGTAATTGTTCCAACATCTACTAAATCAATGAAATCTTGTAGATTGGTGATATTAGATACACTAGCAGTCATCCAACCACGAATTTTATGGACATACTGACCGTTTTCAATATTAAAATACGAGAATTTCACGATTCCATATCTACCATCTAAAACACATACATATTGCGGTGTTCCACCTAAATTAGGGTTCGCATAAATAGGGCCACCAGCTATTGTTTCTGGAACTCTTGCAATTGCGTAGTCTGGAGTCGAAGGATACCCCCAAACAAGTTTACCAGTTATGTTGATGTTGCTCTGGCTGCTAATAACATCACCATAAATATCACCGTGTGTTGTAACTTGCGGTTCCGTCATATAATATAAATATCGATTAAATAATTATATTATATATTCAAAGATTGAAATTAATCAGTTGGTGTAGTATTCAATGATGAAGTATCAGAACTTGTTACCATCAATTGGATTTTGTATACACGACCACCAAAAGCATTAACACCAGTCAATGCATGTTGATTAGTTGCAGGGTTAATGGTGAATAAATATGAAATTGTATCTCCGTCTTCAAATGGAATTGCTGCTGTGTTTGACACAGTAACTCCATCAACATCAATATCAACAAATGAGATATCGTTAAATCTAGACTCAGCGGAAGCAAGAATTTGTCTGAACAATTCACGAGGCAAGTTCTGAACACTATTAAAAGCATCTGTTGTTCCTACACGGTTGACTGATACATCGACAAACCACTTTGTTCCATCATTGGTGTTATCGTATGGATTATATGTATACACACTATCAGCACTTGTCCATGCCTGTTTTGCCCACATCATACCAGAAATATCTGTGTTAAACGATGTTTCTCCTAAAGATTTAAGGTTATTCAAGATGGCAGCCTCATTGTTGAAAAGATCTACACCATGAGGTGTGTTGAATAATTTAAGAGAAATATATCTGATGAAATCGTGCTTTACCAACATCTTATCAGCAGCAAGACCTGTCAAAATAGCGTCAGCAGAATCACTTTTGTCCATCATAGCGTGAACTGGGTTAATCAACAAATCAGTAGGCCAGTTCTCCATGAAAGTAAAGTAGTGAACATCCTCTGCCGAAACATCGTTAATATCCCAAGAATTGGAAGAAAATCTAAATACACTTTTGAGCGTATCAACGTTTATGTAATATACACCGATGGCACTGATATCAGCAGCCAAAATTGTCTTGGCTTCACCCTCATCAAGGGAAGCTGAAATATCCATCGTACCAGAAGAAGCAAAAGCATCTAATACAAAGTTTACCATATTTTATTTATAAAATATCGCAATAAAAAAAAAATTATATAAATTTAAATTCGATCAAAAAAGAAAAATCATTCCCATTCATTTCTATAATTTCTCCAAATTTATCCAATAAACGAATATTTAATTTTGAAATTTCTACCGGACCAAAATATGCCCTAGACTTCATTATTGCGTCGGAAGCCGTCGTGAAATTTATCGTGTTGGATGTGCTATATACACTTATACGTGCTATTATGTTATTTCCTTGTAAGTATTTTCTCGGCAAACACGACATTATTTCGTCTAAAGTAAAACTTTTATTAAAATCGTCTAAATCTAAAAATATATAATTCGTTAAATCATTCCCATAACTACTTTCACTTTTCAAATATCCGTTAAATGTTATCAATTTATCCGGCGTGTTTAACTCGTGAGGTATGTAATAAGTCGCATAACTATTATCAAAATTCACTATATAAAATGGCTTTGTGAATCCTAAAACCCATCCCATATTCTTAAATAACGGTCTTTCTAAATTATCTGACAATCGAAAATCTAATGTAAAATAAAAATTCGAACTATAATACGGCGTACTAATGTCATACGGTGATGGCTTCGTAGCATCATCCACCGGATGACGTGCCCTAAATATTGTCTTCCCTGTATTTACATCTATCTCTATTATTATATAATTCAATCCTCCTCCTATGTTATTGAAATATGCTGTCAGAAAATTCACAAAATCTATATTTTGATAATTACCCTCTGGAAATATTATGTGGTATTCTGTAGAAGGAACATCCACTATATTTTCATTCACATCTTGATATTTGTAATTATATACCTTGATCTTAAACTCATTATTACGCTTCTTTGATGAAAACATATACCAAAAATTCGGTATCTCTATTGCTGTTATTTTCATCGATATCACATTCGATATCGGCTCCGGCAATACAAATGTATAATTTGACGCCTGAGTCGTATCGTAATTTTGCCTAAATAATGAATCTACCGATATCGATAATGTATTCACTTTTGTATTCATTGTATTTATCTTACAACTCATATAAATTAGTCAAATAAAGATTTATATTCTATTTATTCTAATACGTTAAATCTGAATCTGATACATCATTTCCACTTACATCGTTACCACTTACATCATTTCCACTTACATCGTTACCACTTACATCATTTCCACTCGCATCATTCACTAAATCTCCATCACCTACTTCATTATCATAATCCAATGATGTATGATCCGGCACTAAACTCAACGCAAACGCCAATTTATCTGCCTCAAACACACCACCATCTGGAAATCCATACAACTGAATATATATCGCAATTTCTGGCTTCAATGTAGCAGCAATAGACGTAACATACATATCTGGAAACAACGACAATGAACCCGACAAACCTCTAATATAGTCTCTCAATTTGTTCATGTCATCCAAAATACTAGCCTTCTCTGTTTGAGCCTCCAACTTCAACTGTTGACTCATATAATCCTTGTATAAGTTCACCGACTTGTATAAACCTTCTAAACCACGCACCACATTCTGCCTCATCGTCTCGTAATCCGGATACACATTTGCATCTTCCCGCAATTTATACAAATCTTGCGACAAATTATAATAAATCACCGACGTGAAATTATTCACCACATACTCGAAATTACCTAACGAATATTGATACAACAAATTGTTAATTGTTCGCACCACCTTAGCCAACTCCGAATATTTCAATAATATCACATACGCAAACGAAGAATCCCCTCCATCTATACCCGTTCCACCACTTCCGGAACCACTACCCGAACCACTACCCGAACCACCAGCCAATATTCCATATGTTACAAAACTCGTCCCATAAGATGAACCAGCACCAGCATAACCCCGCGGTAAACCCGTCGCTAAATTTACCGTGCGTAACGTATTCGCAAATACCGTCTTGTTATAATTATTTTGAGCAAACATACATATTATATATTTATTATATATATTATGCCATACTCCATACGAAAAGTCAATAAAAAAAATTGCTTCAAAGTATATAACAAAAAAACCAAAAAGGTTCACGCTAAATGCACCAGCAGAGAAAAAGCACTCAAACAAATTCGTCTATTAAATGCCATCAAATATAATAAAAACTTTAGACTCAGAAATACCAGAAAAAAATCACCGTGATTTAGTCAAACAATATCTAATGAAATAATATATGGCCACACCTACAGGTTCTCCTGTTAGAACATCCTCCTCTTATAGCAGGTTTGAACCACCATCTGCACCTAATCAAAGACAAGAAAGAGACATAGAAGCTATGAATGATTTAATAGATACTATAAAAGAAGAAGATTACCACGACAGCGTATTGACCACATTTAAAAAAAAACTTAACAGTGGATATACTAAACCACAGTCAAGACTAAATCAAAACCCTACTAATAGAGTATTTATCGATGATATGACACAAAAACCTCGACTCGTTTATAAAATTGCGTTTAATTCTGTCATTGAAAGAGAAATTGGCGTGTATAAAGTGCTGGAAAAGAAAGACCCTGAACTTAAGCATATATTGAACAGACAAAGTGACCATATTCGTCTAAACAGAAAATTTGGTATGTTTATTACTGAATATAAAGAGGGACTTGAATCAAGAAATCTTATTTGGCCAAATATTACTAAGGCTGAAAATGAAAATAATAATGATGAACATAAAAGACTGCTAGGACTTGTAGATAAAGCAAATAAATATTTGGAAGAAGCTGGCGTTGAACACGGCGATATAGCAGGAAATCTGTATGAGGTCAAAGGTGACTTTGTATGGATCGATTTTGAACAATCTATTATCAAAGATTTTGAAAAATCTATTACCAAAGGAAAAAAGCCGTGGTTCTCTTCACTTAGCCCATTTTCAAGTCCAAAAAAGAAATCACAAGGTTTATTCAGTGACGATGAAGAAAGTCCTCCAAAAAGATCTAGAGGCTTATTTAGTGATGATGATGAAAATAATGAAAATTATGATATTAACAGAAAATTAGATTACGGCGGAAAATCTCGCAATAAAAAATCACACAAAACACACAAACGCAAAACACACAAACGCAGAATCCGCAAATATAAATCTCGCAAATTGAAATCACGCAAATAAACTACTTTTGTTTAGCTATTTCTTGCATAACACGCATCGTAATCCCCATCGAACTACAACTATGATAATTATATTCTTTACTTATTTCTTGGGTAATCAATTGAACCACTGCGTTTCTCGAATACATAAATCCTCCGTGGCCCGGCTCAAATGTCTTCAAAAATTCCCATTTTTCTAATCGCTCTATCACTCCGTAAGCACTCTCCAACATTTCACGCTCATTTTGTGAATAATTCTCAAACATAATCTATTCTCAAGGGGTATATCCTCCTGTATGAATCCATTTTTTAAATCAATTTTTTAACTTTTCAAACAATATAAGAATATCATTATACTTATATTATTTAACAATTTCACTCCATAATGAACAAAACGAGTGAGGAACAAAATTTTATAATAGAAAATGTCAAACAAAATAAAAATGTCATCGTCGATGCGTGTGCAGGCTCCGGTAAATCTACCACCATTCTATCCACAGCATTACAACTATCCCACCTACGATTCCTCCTAATCACATACAACTCTTCTCTAAGAAAAGAAATGAAAGAGAAAATCAAATCCCTTGATATTCGCAATGTCGCCGTCCATACCTACCATAGCTTGGCCGTCAATAAATACGACCCTCGAGCACATACCGACAGCGGCATCCGACAAATATTATACAAAAATACCCCTCCGTCTTCTCCCATCAAACCACAAGATATTATTGTGTTGGATGAAGCTCAAGATATGACCTTCCTCTATTTCGTATTTGTATTGAAATTCGTCAAAGATATGAACCACAAATTTCAACTAATGGTTCTCGGTGATTATATGCAAGGACTCTACGAATTCAAAGGCTCCGATATTCGATTCTTAACCCTCGCACAAGATATTTGGCAAGGCTTCTCACTCCTTCAAACACAAGATTTCCAAAAATGTACACTCAAAATGTCATACAGAATTACCAATGAAATGGCCTCTTATGTCAACGACGTAATGCTAGGCGAACAACGCCTCAATGCCTGCCGTGCCGGACCCACCGTTTACTACATGCGAGACTCTACGCGAAATCTACAAATATTAGTCAGCTGTAGAATCAAAGAACTCATTCAACAAGGCGTTGACCCCAGTGACATATTTGTGTTAGGTGCTTCTGTAAAGGGCGAAAATAGCCAAATCAGGAAAATCGAAAACGTCCTCACAAACGCTTATATTCCTTGCTATGTCCCTATGATGGAAGACGCCAAAATCGACGAAAAAGTCATCGAAGGTAAAGTCGTCTTCTCCACTTTTCACTGCGTCAAAGGCAGACAAAGACCCTATGTGTTCGTCGTAGGATTTGACCAATCCTATATGAGCTACTTCGCCAGAAATTTAGACCAAAACCGCTGCCCAAATACATTGTATGTCGCCACCACCCGAGCCACACAAAGACTCTTTTTACTGGAATCCGACCAATTCGTTGAAGACCGACCACTCAAATTCCTCAAAAAAGACCACCACGAAATGATGACACTCCCTTATATCGAATTCAAAGGGCGACCTCAACGTCTCTTTTATGAACAAAAAGACCCACAAGACGAAAACGCCGTGAAAAAACACAAAACCACTCCTACAGAACTCATTAAATTCATACCCGAACATATATTGGAAGAAATATCACCCATTTTAGACCAAATATTTGTAGTCGAAATGGAAAAACAAGAAATTATCGATATACCCACCACCATCAAAACCAAAAGAGGATTCTATGAAGACGTCAGCGACCTCAACGGCATCGCCATCCCAACACTCTATTATGACTATCTATTATCCAAATGGCAAAATAGTGAATCCAATATTCTGTATGAAATGATCACCGAAGCTATCGATAATATGCGAGCAAATGAACACGCCTATTTAAAACAATTAGTCCAAGAATTAGACCCCGTCTGCGAATCCATCGATGACTATCTCTATTTAGCAAACCTATCCGTTGCCGTCAAAGAAAAACTTTATTTTAAACTCAAACAAATTGAACGCGATGAATATAATTGGCTAGATGAATCCGTCCTTGCGTCCTGTAAAAAAAGACTATTGAATATCTTAGGACCAGAATGCAACGAACAAGAACCTGCCATCGAAAAAACCATCATCCATTCATTGAATGACGAAGACCATATACTCATCGATGAGTGTTTGAAAATTCCCTTTCCAAATAAACAAATACGATTCACCGGAAGAATCGACATTATGACCCACAAAACTCTATGGGAAATCAAATGCACGAGCGAACTCTCACAAGACCATTTACTTCAACTTGTCATCTATGCGTGGATTATGCGGACCAAAGACCCTGCGTTCTCCAAACAAATCAAAATATTTAACGTCAAAACCGGAGAAGTCCTTCGGCTAGAATGCGAAAAAACAAAATTAGATCAAATCATGTTTTTACTTCTAGAAGGGAAATACGGAAATAGTGTTGTTCCTAACGATGAAAATTTTGTGGAAAATTGTAGAAAATCTCTCTAACATATATATACAAAAATGAGTTCAAATAAAAGAAATATAACTCCACCTAGAACTCCTCCTCGCCAGATAGGAATCACTACACCGACCAGTTCTACACCTAATAATGATTACTTTCCTAGAAATAATCAACATGGTCTTAATATAGGACCCATTAGAATACAAATTCCCGGTGTAATAATTCCTCCGCCTCCATCAAGTCCTACCAATGGTTATAACAATGAAAATGAATTATCCTCTATTTTAAATAGATTGGATAGTCAAAATAATAGTCAAAATAAAAAAAAGAAACAAAAAAAGGGAGGAATGGAGTCTCTTATAAATTCTATGAACAATATGGCATTTAATGAAGACCCAAATAAACCTAGAATAGGTATTGTGGCTTCAAAAAATATAGACTTACTTAATACAGGAAGAAGAGATGAAAGTAATAAAAAAGCTAAAAAGTCGGAAAAAAAAACTGCCGAAAAAAAAGGAAAACAACACGCAGGAAAATCAAAAACAAGAACTAAAAAGTCAAAAACCAAAAGAAAGTCATACAGAAAAAAAGTATAAGGAAACTCCGCAAAAAAATCTTTGTAATATATATAATGAGTAGTTTACAAAGAACTCCCAGCAAAGAATTCGAAAGAGAAATTCTTATTCAAGAACAGTTCGAGCAAATGAACAAAAAACATGACAACTTCTTCAAAAATTACGCACAAAAACACCTCGAACTTACCGTAAGATACCAAAAATATCAAGCACATATGGACAGTGTGAATCAAAAAATAAATGAAACTTTTTTAAACACCATTAATAATGTTCGCAATAATAACCTCATTAAATTACAAAAGGAATTCGATTTTTTGATTACACAATTAGACGCAACACACTCTGAAATATCTACACTCAATGAAAAATACTCAAAACTACTCGAAAAAATATCGGAAAATGTCGATAATGAAATGAAAATGAAAGAAATGATGAAAGAAATGAAGAAACAAAAGGGCGGAAAGAAAAAAACCAGAGGAAAACTCCACAGAAAATCATACAAGAAAAAAACCAGAAGGAAATATCAAACAAAATAATTAGACCACTACCGTTGACGCCTGCGAATCTACTTCGGAATTCTTCTCGTCGCAACTCGATAAACTTATATCTCTAATATTCAATATTCGGTTATGAACGCAATTACCTACGTCACAGTTTTTGTAAATATAAACTGCCGCTAATATTACCGAACCACAAAATATCATTATAAACCATATTTTGTTTTGAAGCTCATATATTGTTTCCATTACTTTATATACACATTAGTATATATAAAGTTAGTCATAATCTGTATTATTCACATTTTCAAGTGCGTAAATCAAACAAACTAGGATATTTTGTATGAATTAACACTATTAAATCCTCCGCACTTATCATCTTCTTCTCCTTCAATATTTCAGCACTCTCCAATATAAAATCCTTCGAATGTTGAACTATATACTGTGAATAACCATAAGCATCTTGAATCAATCGCGATATTTCGTTATCTATCATCTCCTTATATTTCTCCGAACCATTCGGATATATCGCCTGTTCTCCCATCCCATAATATGTTATCATCTTATGTGCCAACTTAAATGCCTCTTCAAAATCTGATATAGCACCCGTAGTTACACTCACACCATATATCACCTCCTCAGCTATTCGCCCCGCCAACAATATCATCAAATGCTCTATCAATGCCTCACGCGTAAATATTGCCGATTTTGATGACTCAAACACCGTATATGCCGGCGATGAAGGCGACGATAAATTTATTATCACCTTTGTCATATTTGCGTGATTACTTGAAAGCAAACCTACTATCACATGACCCATCTCGTGTATCGCTATGTGATCGATTATATCACTCGTAAATTGATGCTCCGTCGGCTGCCAACCCACCATCATCTTATTTGTCACCAACTCAACATCATCCATCGTAAACTTGTGACGGTCATACTTCAACGCATTCAACATCGCCTCATTCAATATATTCTCTATTTGAGCTCCCGAAAAACCACCCGTCATTTCCACTAACTTCTCACGTGTCACACTCTCATCATGCGGCTTACCTTCTATGTGTATACGAATAATCTCACCACGAGTCCTCTCATCTGGATTACCTATGTATATCCTCTTGTCTATACGCCCCGGACGTAACAAAGCAGAATCCAATAAATCAGCACGATTTGTAGCACCCACAATAAATACTCCGTTTGTTCGTTTAAATCCATCCAACGCCACCAACAATGAATTCAGTGTGTTATCTCTCTCCGTAGACGCCGTTTCACCATCACGACTTCGCGAACGACCCAATGCGTCTATCTCATCCACAAATATCACACAAGGAACATTATCACAAGCCAAATCAAACAACTCACGAACCTTACTCGAACCCACTCCCACATACTTATCCTGAAACTCCGAACCCGAAACCGCTATAAATGACGTATTCGCCTCTCCCGATAATGCCTTCGCCAATAATGTCTTTCCATTACCCGGCGGACCTTCGAATATTAAACCCTTTGGAGTTCGCACATTGTATTGAGCATATTTACTATAATTACTCAATATATCAATACATTGCTCCAACTCCATTTTTATCAATTCATAACCTCCAACAGAAGTGAAATTCACTTCCGTCTGTTGAACCAACTCAAAATTATCAGATTTTATTCGAACATTATTACGTTTCCCTTGCGGAAATCTTGGCTTATACCCTTCCTCGTCATCTTCATTCTCACTATCAAACATCGGCGTAAACATTCCATTATTGATTATTATTCGGTATGTCGGCTTCTTATCACTCTCTGTCTCATTCTTATCATTCGATATTTTCGATATATAATCATCCACATTCAAAATTTCACGCTGCTGAATGGTTATGTTCTTCGAATTTAAACGCCTTATATAATTCTCATAATACGTCTGCGAAAATGGATAGTTCCTACGCATAAATCGTGCCAATCCCGCATTCCTTGGAATACGATGAAAAAAGGATTCACACAACCCCAATAACAAGAAACACACCAACAAACTATTCATTACATATTATATCATCTTTTTTCTATATTCTATTTGTATTATTATCCATATAATGAACGCATTTCAGCATATGACATTTTTGTCCCATCTTCACGAGTAAACATATGCTCTATTGCTTTTTGTATTCCACCCGTTCTTAACACATCCGCCGCCTTCTTATTCGCCTCATCCATTCCAT
>CEOO01010677.1_pt1 | contig 13341 bp, 23 predicted proteins | sample 530321 | NCBI WGS metagenome assembly CEOO01 (sample SAMEA2619927, study PRJEB7988) | marine metagenome | biome: marine biome (ENVO:00000447); feature: surface water layer (ENVO:00002042); material: "saline water (ENVO:00002010), including plankton (ENVO:xxxxxxxx)" | depth 5 m
ATAATAAATTCATTACTTTGTGCTGTGGATAAGTAACAATCTCAGTTATAAAGGCTGATTCCTTACCTGGCCACAGATGGAAAAATCCATGTCTTATTTTATCTTCTATGTCGTCTATTGTATAGGAATCTTGATGTTTTAAAGCAGGTTCAATAAATTGCTTGCAATAATCCCATTGCAGTTCCCAATCTTCTTTTTTAATCACCCTTTGCATATTCAACTAAACTAACAAAAACATTTATATTAGCGTGGCTAACTTGTATTTTAAGTATCTGTCCAGACGTTAAAACTAAATCTCTACTCAATAATTCTTCTGTCGAATTAGCAGTTAGATTTTTTTGTTTAAAAATATAAAGATTACTAGCTCCAGTAGTAACTGTTAAATCTATGTTAGTTTGTTGGTTGCCATCATCAGCTACCAAAATAGACTCAATAATTGCAAAATCAAAGTCTGTACCGCTTGGTGCGGTGTAAATTGTTTCTAAAGAAGAAGTGCCAGTTACGTCAAGTTGAGCGTTAGTTACTCTTTGTATATATTGACTTTTACTAGCAGGATCTATCATCTACGACCTCTAGGTTGCACATCAAGTCTAATCTTGCCAACTTGAAAGTCTTGCGTAACATCGCCTTCTATTTTCATCTGCACTTGTCTAGCAGAAAATCTAGCATCGGTATAACCATCAGCGTTGAAAGAAAAACTACCAAAGTCTGTTTCTGCACCTAATGGTGTAAAACGACCAGTAAAACTTAAAGTTATTGCTGGCAAACTTGTAGTTTCTTCGTCAGGTAAGATTTGATTTACTTGTGCTACTTTGTCGCCATTACCTATTTCCAATGGGCCTGTTTGACAAAAAGGTTTTCTTGTTCCTAATCCTGGTGAATTAAACAAAGCTCTTTTATCGTGTTCATAAACAAAACCACCAGAATCGCAAGCGATTGGATTATCAAAGACACCTTGATCTATCCAAGCACCTCTATCAAGTTCTCCAATAGACCAGACATTATCTAAATAGTTCCAAATAATATATTTGTTTGGTGATAGTTGGTCTGTATCACCAACAGGAAAAAACCACCAAATCTCATTGTAATCAATGTTATGTGCGCCAAAGGTAGCTTGTTGCGTTCTTTGTTGTAAGTTGTCAAAGATAAAATCATGCACATCTGATTTAAGTTCTCTAACTCTGCCATCGTAGGTAAAGAAAGAGTTTTCACTTATCCATGATAAAAAGCTACCAGAAGATATGATTGATCTTGGACTAATTGCTTTACAATTTATCCCAGCATCTTGTATGCCATAAACAAAAGGACTACCAGCGTAGTACATCTTGTTTATACCAACATCGGTAAAAATAATAATATCGTTACCATACTTGACTGCGTAATTCGCTTGACCACCAGTAGGTATTTGTAAATCGCCTGCTGTATTTCTAGCTGTTGATGTCCAAGTAGTATTATCTTCTCTATCAGACCAGGCTATCTTACGAGGATCGCCACCAGAACCGATTGCTACCAAGTGTCTTTCATTAGTAACAATAACTGCTTGACAGCCAGTCGGTGCATTGGTTACTGCCGTAGCTATAGTATCTGGACTGCCACTACCGGCATCAGGTCGCCATTGATATATCTTGCCATCGCCTGCAAAACAAAAAATTAAATGCTCTCCCCAGTTATCAAAAGAAAAACTTTTAGTATCAAATTGTATGCCTGATTGACTTCTCGCATCTCCCCAATCTTCTACACCATAGTGATATGCACCATAACCAGTTGAAGTAATAACATCGTCACCAACAAAACCAGAAGGTGTAATGTCATACCAAGTGCCATTATAAAAAACATTTACGCCAGATCTAGTGCCAATAGCTAAGACTTCTTCGCCATCATTGGTTTTGTAAGAATACATACCTATTGGAACTGCTGGTTGAATAACTCTTGAAGCAGATGAAGTTGCAGCAGATGTACCAGTACCAGATGTAGCGACAGTAAATGTCGTGGTAGAAGGCACAGATGCTACTGTAAAAGTTGTGTTGATTTGATTGGCAGTAATCCCACCTGTAGCTGCAAAATCTTCTAAGACAACTGTATTGCCAACAACTAAATTATGCACAGCAGTTGTAGTAACAGTTATATTTGCGCTTGATGATGCAGTTGTAACTGTACCACTAAAAAAAGTACCAACTGGATTTTGTCTAAAGTATGTCCAACCGCCTAAAGGTTTTAGGTAGCCATTTTCAAAACGTACTAAATCGCCATCAACAAAACGACCTTTATTAGCATAGTCTGTGCCATTCTTTATTATTCCTGCTGGGGGTGTTATTTGTACTAACGCCATGACTTATCCTAAAGTTAAGCCGTTCTTTTCCACATATAAACGACTATATAAGGTTGTAAATTATTGTGAGCTGCTCCGCCACCTGTGCTAGATGTAGTTTTTTCATTTCCTAAATCAGCTCCATTTCCAGGATTATCTACATCAAATGCTTGTGAAAAACTACCTTGAGCGCCAGAAGGAAAAATACCACCATGAGTATGGCTTGGTAGTTCGTTTGTTGTAAGTGTATGAGTTTTAGCACCGCCTGTTTCTTCAGCAGTATCAAAATCTGTATCAGAAGAATCTATGCCTACAGGTACTTTACCAGCACCAAAAGCTGCCCATGTGCCAAAACCTAATAAAGTTCCAGGATTGGTACTTACCGCAGCATTTATATAAATTGATCCTACTGGATATATTTTTTCAAAAATATTTGTGCCATTAAGCTGATATTGTCCACCTGTAGTATTGATATGTGATGAAGCAGTTACAGTAGTGGCTGCAACTGTACTAGCAGAATTTGCGCCAATCGCTGTGCCGTCTATTGCACCGCCATTAATATCTACAGTAGTTAAAGTAGAAGTGCCAGCACAAGTAATGCTGTTTAATGTTGCTAAACCAGAACTGTTTAATGTAGTAAAACTTCCTGGCGCTGCTGTGCTTGCACCAATAGTAGTGTTGTCAATCGCACCACCTTCGCAATCAATCGTGCCATTTATATCTAATGTGCCACCAATTGTAAGAGTTTTGCCAGAGCCTACATTAAGGCCTACTGACGTACCATTACCAGCACCATTGAAAATACCATCGACAGTATCAAGATTTGTATTGATTTTACCACCCCAAGTATTCGTACTTGCGCCTACTTCTGGTTTTACTAATGATAAATTGGTCGTATTTGTATCTGCCATAATTAGAAATTATATATTATTTTAGCCACCGATTGTTTTTGTTTGTACTACAGGGTTTACTAATTCGTTGATCTGAGCATCAAGACTATCCTTTTTAGCTTGGACTTCAGTTGCACCCATAGCAGTTTCAACCCAACCTTGTACGTCACTTGCAGTTAAATCTGCAAAAGCGGTAAAGTCTGATAAATCTGAAGTATCTAATTCTTGTGTGCCATATACTGTAGTAGTTTGTGGATTGCCTTCAGTATCGTTGTTAGTATCATCAGTTCCAGTAAGTCTCCAGTGGACATTAAAGACAGTATCAGCATTGCCATCTATTTCCTTAACGTCTACAGTGCTTACATCCCATGTATAGTTAATTGCCATATTATCCCTCTAGTGTTTCTATTCTTGATTTTAAATCATCTATAATGTCTTGTTGTTCTTGAATAGCTTTAACTGCCATCCACATAATTTGTTGCTCTTTAACTCCTAACCTTGATTCATCTCCTTCTCCTTGCTCAGTTACAAGAGCTGGAAAATCTGTTTGAATATCTTGTGCAACTACACCTAAATTTGTAGGCTCACTATCTTCTTGTTCTTTGTAGCGAAAAGTTTTTAATTGTAATTTTTTTATATTGTCTAACTGTGCTGTTGCATTACTTATGTCTTTCTTCATTCTTTCATCAGAATAATTAAAGTCATTAGTAGTGTAATTACCAATACCACCATTTGACATTATTACAGCTCTATTAACAGGAGTGCCATTTAAAGTATCTCTACACTTTAAAAATTCTGACGTTCCATTATTTGGTGTGTAGTTAAAATCTATTCGTACGCCTTGTGGTGGACTACTACTAGGATTAGAGCCGTGAAAAAATCTAGCTGCATATACAGTTCCCGTAGTTTCTTGAACTTCTAATTTTACTGAAGGAGATGAAGTATTTATACCAATATTTCCGCTTGTAGTTATAAATAAATCATTTTCTCTAAAAGCACCACCAAGACTAAAACCACCAGATTGAACTGCAACATTACCTACAACAGTACCACCACTAGCATATTCAACACACGATCCTGCACTTCCTGTTCTGTCAAACCTTGATTTGAAACCATTACCTGAAACTGTAAAATGTTGTGCTGGTGCGGTTGTACCAATACCAACTTTGGAATCACTGGTAATCCTCATGACGTGTCCTGTGCTAGAAAAAAAGTCCATAGAACCAGCAGTTGTACTACCTGAATTAGCATCACCTGATATTTGTGAAAGTGTATTTGCACCATTGACAAAGGCAATTGTTCCACCATCTGCACCAGCATGAGATGTGCTACCAAGATTTAATCGACCACGATTGCCAGCACCTATAATTGCTGCATAAGTTCTAGCAGCAGAACCATCATTTGTTACATCCCCATCAGCTACACCAATCCCAACATTACCAACAGAATTAATAGTCATTCTATCTGTACCGCCAGTTTTAAAATCTATTTGATCGTCTGTATCTGCTGTTATAGATGTATCTGCATCGGCATCAAGAATAAGTTCTTGTCCATTTAAATCTAAAGTTCCTGGCGTTACTAAATTACCACTTAACTTAGCTGAAGTTACTGTGTCGTCAGCAAGGGTAGTTGCTAAAGCAACATTACCTGTGCCATCAAAAGAAACTGCACTAGCAGTAACATTACCAGTTAAAGAAAAGTTTCTACCTGTAGCTAAAGCAGTTGCGGTTGCAGCGTTTCCTGAAGTATCTTGTGTGCCAGCAGTATTTACACCAGGTAAATTGATATTAGCTGTACCATCAAAAGATACACCACCAATCGTTCTGGCAGTTTGTAAAGCTGTAGCTGTAGCTGCGTTTCCTGTAGTGCTTTGATTTAAAGTACCAACAGTCGCAGTTAAAGTGCCATTTCCTAAATTAGTTAAAGTAACATTTCCAGAAAGATCGCCACCCAATGTTATGACTGGAGATTTATTAATAGTAACCGCAGATGCTATATCCCCACCATCAATATTTAATGAAACTGCTGTTCCTGTTCCACTAAATATTGCGTCTATTGCATCTAAATCATTGTTTAAAGAAATACCCCAAGTATCTTCGGCTGCGCCTGGTTCTGGTTTAGTAAGTCCTAAGTTGGTTGTTGTTGTGTCTGCCATATTACGCTACTTCTTGTTCGTCTAAATCTGTCCAAGTAGTTGTCGGATTTGTTTGGTTTGTCCAAGTATCGCTTGCTACAGTTTGTTCTGTCCAAGTATCTGCTGCAACTATTTGGTCTGTCCATTTTAACCCACCAATAGAACTAAAACTAGATATTGCTTCAATGGTAGCAGCACCACGATCTATTTGTGTACCAACTGAAGTAAAACCAGAAGTTGCTGCGATAGTTTGTGAAGCAGCAATAACTAGACGACCAGCAGAACTGAAGGCAGAAACGCCAGCCATAGTTACTTTACCAGCGTCAATTTGTGTACCTACAGAACTAAAACCAGATACAGCTTGAATCGTTGCTGTACCTAAATCTATCTGTGTACCTACGGAACTAAAACCACTTGTACCTGCAATAGTGCCTGCACCAAGTTTGATGATAACGCCAGACGCACTAACACCGCTAACGCCAGCTATTGTGGCTTCAGCTTGGTGTGCTAAGTCGTTATATTTAGATCTACTGTAGTAACCCTGATTGTAGCCGATACTGGCCATGATGTTACGCCAGCGTTATATCAAGATCTCCAGCATTGAATCTAAAAACATCGCCACTACTTACGACCTTTGAAGAATCTAAAGTAGAGTAAGCTAATAAATTACCGCCAGAAAGAGCATCTAAAATACCAACAGCAACTACAGTTCCATAATTTGCTGTAGCTGTAGGATATTCAATAGCTGCTGAATTTGTTGCAGTTGTTGGATTTGTACCAGAAACAGTAAATGCTGCTGTTTGTCTGGCGTAAGCTCCGCCAGAAACTTCTGTACCACCACCAGTATCAGATGGTGCTACTGTATATAAAGCTGCATATAAAGTAGATGGCGCTGAATAAGCATTACCACCAAATACATGGTCTAAAACTTTATCTTCTAAATAATCACTAAATCCTGACATATCTTACCTCAACTCTTAAAATGATAAGTTGTTTTGTGTGCTTTGCCATAAGTTCTTCTTCTTGGTATTAAAGAGCCTTTGCCAAATTCAGCACGTTCTTGTTCCATTCTCATTTCCTCTAGTGCTTTTTCAAACAACTGAGAAAACATATTTACACGTTCATCTTCCATTAAGTAGATTGAAGCGTGTTTTAGACAACCATATAAATAAACATCTGGGTGCCCAGTCGATACAAAGTTGGTAGTGTTTGTGCTACTCAACGCTGCTATCGAAGCATAATAAGTTAATTGTAATGTATAACTTGTGTCAGGTGTAGGTGCTAACTCTAAAGTTTTATCAACAATAGAGAAAAAGACTGGTTGTCCAGAAGTATTGTCGTTAGCTTTTCTATAAACATCTAAAGATTCTATGGATTGTTGTAATAAAGGTGTGAAATCACCAGAGGTAATTTCTATGTTTATAGCTTCTAACCAGTCAGTTGGTAAAGATAAATATTGACTATCGGCAGTAGCAGTTGCTCTAACTACCATGTCTTTGGTTCTTAATCTTCTGTTAAGTTCACCTTCAGTAGCATCAATAAAAAAATCCAATTTAGAAGTCAAATCACTTCTATTTAGAAAATCTGCTATCTGTGTTTTTAAATCATCGTAAGTCATACTTTACCTTGCCAAGTTCTGAAAAGTTTATTGTTGGGATCATTCAACCATTTTTTCCATTTGGCTTTATCGTTCGCCCAACCTTCTCGTATAGCTTTTTGATATATTACCATAGGTACTTCCGCAACATGACGTAATTCTTTACCTGGTTTTAATTCTTGTAAGTCTTTAACGTGCTTCAAAATTGGAGCTACGTTTTGTTTGGTGTGATAAACAAACTTGTCATCTTCTGTAGCGAATTCGCTAACAAAGTTTGTTCTAGTGTCTATTACTGTTCTTCTTGCCATCTTAAAAAAGAGGGGTGATTACTCACCCCCCTTAATTAAACTTATGATGTAGATAAGTCGTAAACAGCTCCATGAGCAGCTTCGTTGCTCACTTCTAAACCGAATTCAACTACTATCATTTTAGTTTCAGCATCACCAATAGTTGAGATGTCAATAGTTTCAAAATCTCTAAGATAAGAAACTTTTGCATACTCAGGATCTAATAGTAAGGCAGTTCTAGCTCTACTTCTGTTTGAAGGAACTACTTGTAGTTCTCCAAAATCACCAGAGTAGATAGATACAGACGCTTCAATAGTGTTTGCATCTACAAACTGTCTAGCTGAACTTCTACCAGTAAAACCAGATACAACTGATTTCACGTGAGGGCCAACAACTAGTAATGAAGGCTCACCACCATTAGTGAAACAAGACTGTTGAACAGTCTTAACAAGAGTTTCAGTTATAGCTCTTTGCGTTCCATTAGTAGTAGCTGCACCACTACCGCCATAAACACCATTAGTACCGATAGACTTGTTAGTAGTGATCCAAGTTTCTAAACCACCTGTTTGTCTAACAGTAGTAGCGTTACCAGCGTTTTTAGCATTGTTTTGAGTTAAGGCTTCTTCCATATCTCTTTTCAACGCTTTAGCCATAAGAGCTAATTGGTGCGCCATTTCACTTCTTTTACCAGCAGCATCAGAAGCGTTTTGTGAACCAGTAACAGTCGCATCTCTGCTTGAGATTTGACAGACGTTACTTACTCTAGTTGTAGCAGTCGAAGCTGCTCTTGAAAGTTCAAAACCTTCAAGTTTCCCAGTTGCACTTGCAGTTGGCAAAGATTCTACTTGCCAATCGAATTGCACGTTTTTTACATTGTTTTTTCCAATGGCACTCATTACAGGAGTTGCTGTAGGAGAGATGTTATAAATAACATCACTTAATTGTTCTCTGTCAGCAGTCGCAGTATAAGTATCAAAGGCATTTGTGACTTTAGCCATGTTTATATACTCCTCTAGCTTTCGCTAGAAATTAAATTAATTGTTCAAATACTTTAGCTGCATCTTGGACTTTTCCAGATTTAGCTAATTTCTGTTTTGACTTTTTCAAAGGAGTTGTTTTTCTAACTTGATTGGCAGTACCAGGTCTAGCTACTCTGGCTGGTGCTTTCTGTGTTGGCTTTTTCTTTGTTGCTTTGATAGTTTTATCATGCAACCAAGAATTTCTTAAACCTAACAAAATGCGATAGTCATAAACTTGATCCATTTCTTGTGGCGTGAATCCTAAAACATTTATGGCGTAATCCCTAATCGCTATCTTTTCAGAATTAGCTTTTTCGGCATCTTTCCACTCAGGAACTTTTTCCAATAACTGCTGGTTGCCAAACTCAACAAATTCTTTAACTTGTTTCTGCTGTTCAGCAAGTTCCTCATCTTTGATTCTTTGCTGTTCAGCTTGAGCTGCTTCCAGACGTTTTTGTTTTTCGTTCCAAATGTCTTTTTCACGAACATAAGCAATAGGATCTTCGTCATATATAGCTTTCCAATCTGGTTCTTCACCTAACTCAGCTTTTAAATTAGCTTCAAGTTTTGGTAACAAATCCTTATAAATGTCATCCTTTTGCCTTAACTCTGCTTGTTGGCTTTCAATCTCTTTACGTTGATTAGCCAATTCTTGAGTCTTGCGCGTATAGTCTTGCTGACGACTGTAGCCGTTTTGGAGTTCTTCGAGTGTGACCTCTACTTCAACGCCATTTTCTTTAATGGTATAAAGTTGAGGTTGCTCGTCATCCAAAAGCTCTACTTGATCTTCTTGTGACTCATCTTGATCTTCTTCAAGATATTCTTCTTCTGTTTCTTCGACTTCTTCAGTAGCTTCCGCTTCCATTTCTGGTTCTTCGGTAACTTCCTCGATTTCTTCTACAGATTCTTCGACAGCTTCAACATTTTCTTCTACTGGTGCTTCTTCTTCAGGAGTCAGTAAATTAGTAAATGCTTCTTCTGCCTGTTGTAAGTTTGTTCTTAATGCAGTCGGTTTTTCCGTTGTTGCCATGTTTTTACCTCTTAGTGTAAATAATGTTTGAATTTTACTCTAAAAGACCAGGAAAGCTCAAGGTTTATTACCTAGTTATGCTTCTTATCTTGTCTAATTGAGTCTTAGTTATTCTGCCTTTTTCAATAATAATCCTAAGATGTTTCTCTACTTCAGGCAAAATTCTGATTGCTTTGTGTAAATCTTCTCTAAAACTGCTATCAGCTTCAGAGGAGTTTTCCCACTTTTGCAAATATTCTTCTTTGAGGTTAGCAACAGCTTTTTTAAATACATCGCTATTTAAAATAACTTCTGCTTCGTTGGCTTCTAATACTTCTTTTTGTGAGGGCATAATTTATGAGATGGCTTGATAAATAACTTCTTGGAGTAGAAATCCTGTAACGCCTAAAAATATAGTTAGGACAAATATCAGGGTGTTTCTAAGGGTTTTATTAAGTGAGGTAATACCATGTTCAATAGATTCTAAACGTCTATAGTTTTCTTTCCAGCGTTGTTCACAAGCAGCTTCGTGCGAACTTAAACGCTTATCTACTTCTGTGACTGTTGCTTTTGCCATTAATAACTCCAAACAGTAGGTCTTGGTCTTTCTTCTGAGTGATCTGCAATATCCAAATGAATGAATCTACTATTGCCTTTTTGATTAACACCAATACCTGTAAAACCATATTCTTGTGCATGAGTTATAATTTTATATGCTTCTATGCCACGACACAATATATCGACTGCAAGACCTGTAGTATGTGTACCAGGCTTAGATTTTTTTGATTCAATAGGATGTTCTGGACAACGATAACCAGAACTGACTACAAAAGAAAAATTTAAAAAAGTTCTAAGAGCTTGCAGTCTATTGAGTAATTCTTCTTTAATCCCTTCCTTGCCACAATGCTGACAAGCAAATTCTTCTGGCTTGAAGTTTTTATATAATTCCCAGTTCATCTTCAAATAATACTTTTTCAGCCATGTAGTATTCGCCTACGACTATTAAATCTTTGTTCATTTGTTTTGCTTTACGCTCGGCTTCGGCAAAGTCATTGGCATAAACCAATGGGCCTTCAAATATCCTAACGCTCTTATCGGATAAGACTGCTGGTATTTCTGTCATAAAAACCATATCAAGGTTTTAGTACGTCTTTAACATTTTCTTCTCGCATATTGTTACGAGCTACACCTTTCCATTTTTCAGCAGTTCTTAAACCACCAAGACCAAGTAAAGATAAAGTCAAAGTCATTAGTCCTTCAGTATTTAATACTGGTGGTTGGATAGATGTTCCTGATACAACTACTATCCAGTTCAACATAGGAGCTAAGAAGAATTGGTAAAAAAGCGATAATGCACAAATCCAGAGGATTGCGGGGCGGCTTCCCGAAACGAAAAGACTGGGATGCTTAGCCTGTTCTAAATTTATGTCTGCTTGTGCTTTTTGCAAATCAATCATTTGCGATTTAATACTAGCTTCTAATTCCATACGTTTGTTTTTGTCAGGTATGGCTTTACCAATCAGATCACTAATGGGTTTAAAAAATTTATCAATCATCGTCTTTACCTTCTAATATTTTTTGTAGTTTCATAGCTTTCTCATGCGCTGAGTCAGCGTGTAAATCTTTATCAACTATCTTCTCCAATTTTAAACTCTCTATCTTGGTATTGCTAATGTAACGCCAAGTATAGCCATCTTTTGAATATACGCCAAAGACAGTTGTACCCATACCAATCTTGATTATCATGGCTTGTTCGCCATCGAGTAAGACTTTATCGCCTTCGTTGAATTGTGAGTTTAGTTTGAATTTAAGACCTTTAATAAAAGAAACAGAATAGTCTTTGAGAGCAAGTCCACCTAAGACACTTGCTAATAATAGAGATGCTTCAACATAATATTGCTCAAAGTCCACTTGTTTTAACCATGAGTTTTTTGCACTTCAAACTCAGCAGTTAGACTAGCTCCTTTGTGTGGTTTGAATTTACCCTTATGCTTCATTAATTTATAAGTCTTGCCAGACTTCATAAAGTGATAGCCTTTAGGTGCTTTTATTTTTTTATTCATGTTTAATATTTCTTTTTAGTTTTGGGTTTTGTGTTTTTTTTCTTTTTTCTTTTTAAATGATAACCTGGCATTATGCTTTCCTCGTTTTTTTATTTTTTGGTCTAAGTAAATCTGCATCGGCTTTTCTAGCACCACCCTTGCCTGTAGCAAAAGATCGTACTCTGCCTGCTGCCCATTGATGTGCAGATACACCTGGTCGAGATCCTGACGAATAATATGCACCAAGACCTCGTTTATAAACTTTTGACAAAGTGCCTTTGGAAATACCACTAGACTTAGCGTATTTATCTATAGTCGCTTGCTTACTTCCTGCCACTTTTGCTTCTCTGTTTAGATATTCTGTTCATCATAGCTGGGGTTAATTTACCTTGTTTGTATAGTTTAGCAGTTCTTTTTATTTCTTTCTCCCTTGCCTTTGGATTCTTTGCGCCTTTTACATACTTCTTAGGCACACCACCTTTGGTCTTTGGTACTTTTTTAAACTTTCTCACCACTTCACCTTATTTGCCCAATACGCTGCGGACATTTTGCCTTTAGCAATATTTTTTGCGTGTCTGGCTTTGAAAGATTTTCTACGAGCCTTCTGTTTTGCTGATTCACCTGCTTTCGGTTTGCCTGCGGTTTTCACGCCTTGTTGTCCAAACCTAATAGTTTTGATTTTGTCGCCTTGCTTGGCAACCACAATATGTGATTTGGTTTTATGTCCTGGTGTTCTTTTCGGTTTGTTGTAACCAGATACACCAGCTCGTTTTAATCTTGAATCTTTCATAATAATTATTCTACCGATAATAAACCTTTGTAATATGTTTTAAATTCTTCAGGCTTATAATTTGCTGAAAAATTTATAGCAGCTTGTTTATCTTTGCCAAAAGAAATTATATTTTTATTTTTTTTAGCATATTCAAATGCTTCATCCTCGTTTTCTATTTTTTTGTATTTTCCATCTTCAAAAAAAACAGAAGGAAAAGCAAACCAATTACCTTCTTTATCTGGTGAAGCCATCATAAAGTGTGTTTGCATCCTGTTTTCTTTATCAAAAATACTAGGCGTTGGATAGTCTTGTGGATTTAAAACTCTATCAACAAAAGGCACATCTTTATTATTTAACAAAGTCATCATGTTAGATAAATTTAAACCTTTGTTTTGTTCATTCAAAGATTTTTGCATTAAATAAGTTTGAAGTCGTTCTGGACTTTGCAAAGATTTCATTAATTGATCTATGTTTTCAGCCATTAGTGTAAAGTCGTTTCTTTAATTAAAAATATTTCTGTATCTTCGCTTATTTTATCCTTAAATAAAAATTGCATAAATGATTTTGCTTGTTCAAAACTACGAGCTTTGATGTCTGTGCCGATATAAACGTGTTCTCCAACCACACACTCTAAATGGTATAACTTAATTGGAGAAATTGAAGTCATCCTTAAACAACCCCTGTGATTGAGTTTTCGCTATCTGTCGGATAGTTTCTCTGTCACGTTCCATCAACGCATTGATTTCTGCAATATCAAGTTGCGCACCATATTTGCCAGCTAGTTCCGCAGCTTTCAATCTTATGTCGGCTTCGGCTTCATCACGCTGTCTATCATCATCCATAATAATTTTCATACGATCTGTTTCGGCATCAATGACAGCTTTTTGCGCTTGCACTTGTGCTTTTTGGATTTCCGCTTGTGCCAGTAATTCCGCAGGATCAGGTTTTTGTTCTTGTGGTTGTGGCGGCATTGGCGGTACTTGAGTGTTTATGAAACTTTGCGCATCTTTAAAACCAGCCATTTCAATCATCTTGGTAAGCGTATTTGAGTATTGTTGTAGATTAACCAAAGGATTATTTGGGCCTAGCTGTTGTAAGATTTGTTCTTGCTTACCTGCTAAGTTATTTAAAACCGCCATGCGTTCATCATCGCTGTTTTTGGAGATTGCAACATTAACAGTAACGTCTTTATCGGAATCCCAGTAGCGAGGATCAACAGGTACGAATTCATTGTTTAGTCTAAACATATCTTGTCCTTCTTGGTGTTTGATAACCAAGTTATT
>CEOO01017659.1_pt1 | contig 13330 bp, 13 predicted proteins | sample 530321 | NCBI WGS metagenome assembly CEOO01 (sample SAMEA2619927, study PRJEB7988) | marine metagenome | biome: marine biome (ENVO:00000447); feature: surface water layer (ENVO:00002042); material: "saline water (ENVO:00002010), including plankton (ENVO:xxxxxxxx)" | depth 5 m
AAAATATTTCGTGTATGAAATTGACCCTGAGAATTTTATTGTTTGTGTTGTTGTATTTTTTAGTAAAATAATTTTTAGATGTTTGAGAACCTGTTGAGAACCTAGAACATTATCTTATAAAATAATACTATATATGAGTATTATTTTAATCTGTAGGAACAGTGTTCCAGTCAACCGCATAATATTCATCTTTCACAATGAGATTAATTTTGTATGAACGTCCACCGAATTCAGTCACATCTGTTAACTTGTGTTGATTAGCAGCGGGATGAATAATACATTTAAAAGAAATGAAGTCATCTCTTCTAAATGGAAGGGGTATAGTATAATCAACCGTAGTGCCACCAACATCAATAGACGAATATGATATATCATCGAACCTAGTAGGTTGTTGATTGATAAGTTGTTTGAATAATTCCCTTGTTATATTTTGATTCCCTGAAAAATCATCTGTTGTGCACACACGATTTGCTGAAGCGTCTATGAAGAACTTAGTATTTTCGGCATTGTTAGCTTCATAGTCTGTGTCATTTACATAGGATAAATCTGTATAGGCATTTTTAGCCCACAAGATGCCCGATATATCGTTCCATACTTGACCACCCAATCTATTCAATTCATTGACTAATGCGACCTCATTATTAAAAAGATCTACACCGTGGGGTGTATTGAAAAGTTTTAAAGCTAAATATCTGATGAAATCATGTTTTACTAACATTCTTGCTGGGTCAATAGTTCTATCGGGTAAATCTAAAATTGGATTTTGTGCTCCCCAAGAGTTCATTTGTCCATTAACAGGATTTAAATCGAAGTCATCTGGCCAGTTTTCCATAAATGTAAAGTAATGGACATCTTCGGCTGATATGTCATTAACATCCCAAGAATTAGAAGAAAATCTAAAAATCTTTTCCATCATTCCTCTACCTATGTAGTATATTGCTTCGGCACTCACATCTAGTGTAGTAGCTTCTAATCCGGGGTCCAAAATAGCTGACAGGTCCATTGTTTGAGAAGAAGAAAACACATCTAAAACGAAGTGTATTGACATAGTATTTAATATATATTATTGTTGGAATAAAAAATATAACAATTAAATTCCTTCTGTATTCGAAGAAAACATTATGTTTGACAATATCTTACATTTTGTAAACAAAATACTCTGTATGAATTCTTTCATATGAACGAATGATTCAAAATGTAGAATTTCGTTTTGATAGTATAGCTTGAAGATTCCGACTTTTTCAAACACATCCACTTTAGACAATATCACTTCGGTCACACCCGAAATATTGATAGATGTTATTAACTTGTCTAAATTTAGCCAGTTAGTTTTACGAATCCGTCCTGTTGTTGTTCCAATTTCGCCGCCTTCATTTACAAGGTTTAATAACTCTGGGTCGTCAAGCAGGGATTCTGGAAACAATGGGTCATTACCTGAACGCGTATCGTAAATTTTACTGGCCCCGATGATTTTATTGATTTTCTGTGGCGGAAATCCCAAACTACACGCACCATATGGTAACGTGGTGCTGGAAGTCACATATGGATAATTTCCATAATTAATATCCAGCCAAAAACCTTGGGCACCTTCACACAAAACATTCCCCCATAGCTCCTCGTCCCACATATATTGTTTGAGAGAATCCACTTCATATGCTCGAGTGCCTTTCCGTGCGTATTTATCACTATAGCACGGAGCAATACCACTTGAAGTAGTTCCTTGGTCTTTATATTTAGCTATGTCAATATCTATATGTTCTTGTGTGATAATATGTGCTTTTGGAGATATTTTTATCAAAGATGTATCGAATCCATTTTCTTGTAAATATTCGACTTCCTTGAAAAACGATTCAACGTGAACAACACAATCGGGACCAATAATGGAAGATACCCCGTAAAATATCCCACAAGGTATTAAATGTGTTTTGTATTTTGTTCCTTCTTTGTAAATAGTGTGTCCGGCATTATGACCACCGGCCCATCGACATACAAAGTCATAATGATTGTATTTTACTATATGTGTGACTATTTTCCCCTTTGCCTCATCGCCCCAATTTAATCCACAAACAATGTCTACAAAATTAATATTCATATACTTCAATAAATTATTAAAAAATCGCTAAAAAAGCGTAAAACAATAACAAGTGTGTGAGGGTTTTGTAAAAAATTGATTCTAAAAAATGATATGAAGATAAGTGCATAATACCTTATATATTCTTATATCATTACCACTATGTCTAAGCCAATTATTGATTACAAGGAATGGGATGTTACTTCTAACAAGTATATGCCTCCAAAGATTAATAAACAACAAGGAAAAGCTATTAATATGATTAATACCAAGACCAATCGTTCGATTCACGTGACCACTCCTTTGATGCATACTTGGGGATGCCAAGATTTCGAAGGAGAAAATGGTGTTCGCGATGGTAAGTTCAGTGTTACATTGAATTTCCCAAACAAAGATTACGAGACAAAAGATACAAAAATGTTTTTAGAAAAGATGAAGGCTTTTGAAGAGCGTGTAATTGACGATGCCGTGAAGAACAGTGAATTGTGGTGGGGTGAAGAAATGGAGCGTGGAATTCTCAAGCATACATTCTTCCCATTTGTCAAATATCAAAAAGACAAAACTACAAAAAAAATCGACACTTCAAAGCCACCTTCTATTAAGGCCAAGGTTCCAAATTACAACAACGAATGGTCAGTTGAAATATTTGACACCAAGAATAATCGTTTGTTTCCATCCGAAGACACTATGGATACACCAGTTGAATTGATTTCCAGTGGAAGCAATATTGCTTGTATCTTACAGTGTGGTGGAATTTGGATTGGTGGCAAAGGTTGGGGATTGACTTGGAAGTTAGTTCAATGTGTAGTTAAGCCAAGAGCGAATGTATCCATTACTGGTAAGTGTCATATTCAATTGTCTGATGAAGATTGTGAGGCCATTGATAGTCAAGAATTACAAGAAGATGTTGAGGCACAAGAAGAACCACAGACAACTGACCCTGCTGTAGAAGACAGTGATGAAGAGCCTGAACCCGAAGCAGCCAGAGAGCCAGAGCCTGAGCCAGTAAAGGAACCTGAGCCTCAGCCTGAACCAGAACCTAAGAAGAAAGTAGTTAAGAAAGTAGTTAAGAAAGTGGTTAAGAAGACACCAGCATAAGTAGTTAGTGATTTGTTTGTAGCTAGATGAGTAGTTAAAAATTAGTAAAAAATATCAATTGAAATAATTATTATTTTTTGATATAATTCTTATTTTTATGGTCGTTTTATTTTTCGCGTTTTGTTTTTTTTCACCAATGCTTTTCTAGCTAATTTCTTGTTATTTGTATTTTTGAATTTCTTATGTATTTTCTTGTAATATCCACCGTATCTAGGAACACCTCTTTTTATTTGTATATTATGTCTAGTAGATTTAAATCTAGCACAACTTAAGTCGACAACAATTAAGTTATTAATATCTGGAAAATTTTTTTTAATATACTCTAATATTTCATATAATGAAACGAATATATCTTCTTTATGATATGACCTTCCTCCAATTTCTTGAAATAAATCAACATATGGGAGTCGTGATAATAATGTAACGCTATCAAAATATGGCGATGGCGTCTTTACCCTTTCATTAGCAACTACTATATACTCTTTATTAATTACGTCATCTCCTTTATTGATTTCTGTAATTTTAATATGTTTTTTATTTACATTCAGTGTATGATGAATCGTTTGTAGCAGTTCCTTTATTTTATTGCTCACAGCATCTATATCGATTTTATTAATTTGTGATATTCCATTTTTGATAAGGTCTGCTGTAGAATCATTTAACTTTATTCCACATCCAATAGGTGTGGCATTAATTTTTCGAATATTTTCTATAGGAGATTTGAATACTGTAAGTTCTTCATCTAAGAAATGTCCATGGGTAGTTATTAGTAATATATCGATTGGTTCTGGAGGTGGAGGTGATGATGAAAACATCGAAGAAAACGCTCCTCCTCCCCCACTCTGTTTATGTCCCCCACTCTGTTTCGATATACTTTTATTTCGCATATTATTTTATATATAGTTATATATTATTGTATAACTATATTCAAATCAGTTACGTGTTTGATATTTCAATTTCGATTAATATGTTGCCCTTCCTAGATACATCAAATAAGTTATCATAATTAACACGAGGTATTCCACGTTTGTCTAACACAATGGTTTGTTTATGAACCATTTTCAGTTCACTTCTAGAAATATTAATTTGTTGTTTTCCAATGAGGACAATCAGTTCATCGAGATTCCAAATTTCCTGTAATGAATATTTGACATTTACCAGTATATTGTTTTTGGTGTCTATACTGACATTATCTGGTAAAATAGGTATACAATCAACATATAAATTACCGGAGTCAATATCAAACACAAGATGATGGTGCCATAAAGGAACAATATAATCCTCATTATTGAGCACCAGTCTATATAAATTACAGTCAAATAAATCGTCGATAAGTGGATGTAATGTAGTGTGTTTGTCGTTTTTCTTTTTTTCTTCTAAAATGCTGCGAATGTTTTCTAATAATGTATCTGAAATGTTCAATATATCTTTGTTGCTTTCTATAATAATGAAAATTTTTCCGAGAATTTCCTTGTCGATTTTACGTATAAAAAACAACGCACTTTTATTACACAAGTTCATAAGTTTATGTATGATAGTTGTCATCAGTTTGGCTTGAACATCTTCTGTGAAGACATTGCTTAGAAATGAAGATAATATGGTGGAGTAATTGAAGTCGGGTTTTTCACACAATAAAAATTCATATGCCTCGTGAATTTTTTGGAATTTTTCCACCGCATCAGCGTCTTTATTTTTATCGGGATGATATTTCAATGCCATTTGTCTGTATTTCTTTTTGATGGATGCTTCGTTTGGTATTTCTGTTGGAGAAAGTTCCAGAATTTTCAGGGCTATTTCTTTGGTCATAGTTATTGATGTTTGACTGGTCTTGCTCGTCATAATTACTAATCTTAAGTATTATATAAAATAGAATAGTTTCTAAGTGGTATATGGGTCTATAATTGTTGTTGAAGTATTTCAAAAAGGTATGCGTCTTCATTAATATTTTGCTGGTGTTTGTTTTGGATATCATTTTCTCGTGAACAAAATAGGATAAAATATAAAATATACATTCGGCGGTATCCAAATTATAGACTAATATATCATATATGGTGTCCCTAAAATGCGTGAAATCGAGTTGTTCGTAATTTTTCATTTCTTCAATAATGTTATCACAAATAATCACGAATATATCTTCTGGAATATTGTCTTGTTTGTCTATCATAGAAAATGATTGGAGTTCTTTCAAATTGATAATGGCGTTAGTATCAATCTTATTAATAATATCGTGATTTGTTCTAGGCTGTTTGTAATTCGATATTTTATGTATGAATTCTGTGTGAGACTGTGTATTCGAGTTTTGTGTGATTTGATGTTGATACATTTGTTTTAATACTTCTTTCGACGGTCGTCTAACCGGTAGCACGAAACAAACATTCAGTATATTTTCTGGAATGAACCCGATGTTTTCCGTAATTAATATGAACTTGATTTTGATTGCCATATATGGATTGTTGAACTGTTGGATATAACTGTAGAAAATATCCAATAATTCACTGTGAATCAAATGGAAGTTTTTACACACAATAATTCCGACCTTACACGGTTTTAATGAAACAATATCAAGGATGTTTTGATAAATACTATGCCATAACACTTTTGAATTACAACCGAGTAAAGCCATATCTACTTCATAATGAATATCACTGATATTATATGTATATTTCTTCTTGTCGTTCTCGATGGTGATTGATTTTTGATATTTCATTTTCGTCGGACTATATTGTTTGAGAAAGGCTAGCATTTGTGAATACTTACCCACACCCGAAGGACCATACATAATCATATTGTCGAATTGTTCGATTTGTTTTGGAAATTTTCCAATAATAGGTGTCAGTTCTTTATGTATATTCTGTTTTTCTACTGAATATATATAATCTTCGAAGTTGGTTTCATAGAATTTCATTGTGCATATTCATAGCAATTATTTATACGATTTATTCCATAATATTATATAATTTCAATTTCTTTTGTTTGACTCTTAAAAAATCCACCGCGAGTTTTAGTTCATATCCCACAAGTCCAAATATACCGACTATTAATGCCACAAATACGATTGTCTTCAAATATTCTCTGTATGCTTCAGGTGAATACATGTATATCAATAAAAAAGCAACAAGACCGATGAAAAATGTCGACACAAGAATTGCCGTTTTAAATTGGAATAATACGTCTTTAAAATCGTCAATCACGCTGTATTTTTTTGCCTTCTTTACTTGGTGTGTGGCGTATCCAAAAACAATCAGAGAAATCAACAACCCGATAAATTGTCCAAGTCCTCCAATAATAATGGCATATACAGATACGCGTGCGGCTAAAGATGCGTTTTTCCTACTAAGCCCATCCATAACATATTTGTTTGAGTAAATGTCGTTCAAAATGAAGGCTAACAAAAAGAAGTTTAATACGAACACGCAAATATAAAACAAGAATTGGGACTTTCCTTTATAAATGTAGATAAATGTGAAGAAATATAGAAATATCAATACACTGTATTTGACAATTCCTGTGTAACTAATACCTTCATTCATAGGTTCATCAATTGTATTTTGGTCCATTTTTATATTATATATTCATATAAAATAAAAAACCACTATTTATCTAAATATGTTGTTTTGATCCAATCGATTAATACTTCTTTATCACACAATGTATATTTTTGTGGGAATTTTCGTAAGTTGAAAAATTCGGGTTTGCTCATTTCAGGGGTTTGGTAAAAAATATACGCACCGTATTTTCCCTTTCTAATCGACAAATCATTATTCAACTCGCGTAATATATTGGACGATTTCGATTTTGTTTCTTGTTCTTTTATTTTTTGGACAACTGTATCAAAGTCGATTTCATCAATGGACGTTTTCGTTTCATTCAAGTTCACCGTATTGGTGCCATATTGGACATATAACCCAAATTTTCCCATTTTCAAAATACAATCTTCATTGTTGTATTTTCCAATATTCCGTTCTTGAGTTTCTAGTAAATCTTCTAAAGTATATTCTTTGTTTCTCAGTTTTTCTATTTCCAATCTGAGTTCACGCTTCACCGAAAAATATTCTATGTTTCCATCATCGTCAAATGTTCTTACAACAGGCCCGTATTTATCATACACTAATTCGTGTTTGTCATCTATTTGAAATGATTCTTTGTTTAGTTTTTTAATTGGGCCCATATGCGATAATATTTCACTGTAACATTTGTCGCAGACTTCTTCGTATTTACCATTTTCCGAGCTGATTGTATCCAATGCCATTTCCATTTCTTCCGTGTAATCATACGAGAACAAATGCTGAAAGTATTTTGTGAGAAATTCTACACATAAAATCCCTAAAGGTTCAATCACCAATTTGTTTTTCTCGCCTCCGAATGATTTCGATACTTCGTTGATTTCTATTGTTTGATCACCCGTGAGTAAATACTCATTTACATCACATAATTTACCTTCTACATCCCGTTTTTGTATGTATTTGCGGTCTTTGATAGTTTCTACTAGACTAGCGAATGTAGAAGGTCGGCCGATTCCCATCTTTTCCAATTGCTTAATTAATCCCGCTTCACTGTAATGTAAATGCTTTTGTTTAAGATTTACAGTGGACTCTATTTTAGTATATTTTAGTGTTTGCGTTCCTAATGACTGCATATATAACAATAGCCCACTACCACCGTTTTGTTCGCACGTAATATCGGTTTTTTCTTCTACTTTTTTCCAACCGAGTATTTTTGGAACTTCCACAACATAACTGTAATGAAGGTCTTGAGGAGCACTTATGCGGGCTTCAGTATTCATATACACGGCATCACACATTAGACTTTCTATGGTGTTTTTCCAAATCAATTTATATAAGGAACACATTCGGCGGTTTTCGCTATTTATGGTTGGTCGGTCAATGTTGATAATTCGAATAGCTTCGTGGGGGTCTTTGCTATCTTGAAGAGTGATTTTGTCTGTATTCCCGATAGTGTCTTTTCCAAAATGATTTTCAATGTATTTCACGGATTTTTCAATGAAAGGTATTGCGTATTTTTGACTGTCAGTTCGCATATAAGTTATCAATCCTTCTTGATAAAGTATTTGGCAAAGATTCATTGTTTCTTTGGGAGACATACTCAAAGACGATGACGCAGATTGTAACAAACAAGACGTATTGTATGGTTTTGGAGCACTTCGAATACTTTCTTTAGGACTATTCAAGTGAAGTTTATGTTCAAACTCACACGATGCCTCTAAAAAGGTTTCTACTTGTTTCTCGTCTATAAAGTCTTTGTTGAGTTGAAAGACGATATTTTTGGGGAAAAAAGTGCCGCGAGTTTTATAAATGAATTCCGATTCGGCGTTTTTAATTTCGATATAATTATCATACACTAATCGCAATGCTGGTGTTTGACAACGTCCAGCGGACAGTGTGTTTTCTTTGTTATTATATAAATATTTCCACAATATAGGCGAGATTTTATATCCGACATATAAATCCACAACTTGTCGTGCTTGTTGACTAGTTACCAAATCCATATTGATTGTTGTAGGATTTTTCACTGCGTTTCTTACAGCGTTTTGGGTAATTTCGTGAAATATGATGCGTTTTGTCGTCGAAATATTCAATTTGAAAATCTCACAAATATGCCACGCAATGGCTTCTCCTTCACGGTCATCGTCAGTAGCCAAAATAATGTTTTCTTTCGGAAATTGTTTCATAACCTTTTCCATTTCTTTAATATGTGCCTTTTTGTCGTTAATCAACGAATATTCTATGGTGTGTCCATTTTTAGAATTGATAAATTTGAGTCCTTCGATTTTTCGCAGGTGTCCAACACTGGCAACACAGGCATAATCCATACCGAGGAAGGATTCTATTTTTTGGCATTTGGATGGAGATTCAACAATGACTAAGAATTTGGCGTCTGGTGATATTTTGATTTCTCTGAACTTGGATTTTGATTTGATGAATTTTTTCATCATAACACTACAATATATGTGAATAAGTGTTTATATGTTTTAGCGAAAAAATTGAAACGAATTTATATCAAGTCATCATATAGCATAATAAACTATGGAAGAAAACCAGCAATATAAATTATCGGTGTTTGACAAACAATATAACGAATATTATTACACGAATGTTTATACGAATGTGATTATAGACTCAGATGGAACTATAGACCCAGCACAATCGAAATTATTTTCGGGGGATATTTTTGTAGTGGATTCCAACAAGAAATTACACACACTAGATTCCCCTGTAAGATGTAAGAGTTATATCGCAGGTGTATTAATGATACACGATGGACGAACATATGGTCGGACGAGTAATAAAAAACGGTTATTATATAAGTGTGTTCCAGACGACAATCAATATCCCGCGTTTTTGATACCGTATGAAGTGACACAAGGTTTTTCGAAATATATTCAAAATAAATATGTATTGTTTAAGTTTGTAGAATGGCCGGAAAAGTCGAAACATCCACACGGGATATTGACCGAAGTATTGGGTGATGTAGGAGATTTGAAAACCTTTTATGAATATCGTATTTATTGTAAGAATTTATTTGTATCTTTCCGACAATTGATGACAGAATTTTCAAATAAAAAAATGACAAAGCTCGACACTGAAAACATACAAAAGAAATATTATTTAGACTCCAGAAAATCACAATATACATTTACGATTGACCCACCCAAAAGTGTTGATTACGACGACGCATTTTCTATAAATAAACTGAATAACAATGTATATAAAGTGTCTGTTCATATTTCCAATGTGGCAATGGTGTTGGAGCATTTGAACTTGTGGTCATATTTATCGGAAAAAGTCGCCACGATTTATTTACCGGACCAACCCCGACATATGTTGCCACTATCATTTTCGCAAAAGGCTTGTAGTTTAGTTCAGAATGAAGAGCGTGTTTGTTTGTCTATGGATGTTTATTACGATACGGAAAACAAAAAAATCACACATACCGATTTCACTCATACACTTATATGTGTAGACCGTAATTATATGTATGAAGAACCCGATTTGTTAAATAACGACAAATACGACAGTTTATTAAAAGTAACAAAGGAGTTGGATTCCACAGTAACAACAAGTAATGAAGTGGTGGCTTATTGGATGATGAAGATGAATATAATGTGTGGGAAAAAATTGGCTTTATATAAGACGGGTATATTCAAGACGTTATGTTTGAAAACTTCGAAGACGGTTCCACAAGAGTTTTCAAGTGAGGTTAGAAATGTAATCCGAAATTGGAATAATGTGTCTAGTAAATATCAGTTATTTGGTGGAAATATATTACATCAAATAATGGACGTTGAATATTATTGTCATATTACGAGTCCTATTCGTCGAATAGTGGATATAGTAAATCAGTTGTTGTTTATGAAATATTTGAAGAATATTGAGAACTTGTCGGAAAATTCAGAGGACTTTTGTCAAAAGTGGTTATATAAAATTGAGTATATCAATGTGTCGATGAAAAACATCCGTAAAATACAGAATGATTGTATATTGTTGGATCGTGTAGAAAGCAATCCGGAAATATTGGAAAATCATTATAGTGGTGTTGTATTTGATAGAAAGCATAAACACCAAACAACGTATTCGCATATGGTTTTCATTGAAGACTTGAATGTATTGTTACAATTAAATACATCCAAAAACATTGAGAACTATCAAACACATATATTTAAATTATTTATGTTTGAAGATGAATATAATATTAAACGCAAAATCCGATTACAGTTGATTGAATAGAAATTATGAGCTTCCGATTAAATACATACCAATTATTGTGAATACCACTCCGGCGATTTGTGTAAGATTAACCGTTTCTGAAAATACTAGATATCCCGCAACAAATAACAATATCATTTCATAACCAGCCATAATTGTTCTAATGTTTCCAATAGGATTTTTTGTTGAAATGCTATGAATCCAAAATGCGTTACCAATAAAGAAACACAGACCGGCAATAATAGCACTGGTAATTTTGGGTCTTGTTAATATTAGTTCTGTTTGAAAATAATTGTTGCTAGGTAACACGCGAGTAAATAGTAATAATATAGCGGAAACGATACCCGCAGTGAGAGAAAAAAATAGCCAAGTAGAAATATAGTCAGAGTCTTTATCGAATGATTTTCTGAGATAGACTTGGCCTAAAACAAAAAGGGTGGTTCCTAAAAGAATGCTAGAAATCCACGATTCCATTTTATTTAGAGATATATATTTTGGATACTATAATTTTTATTTTTAGATATCATCAAATGAGATTTCTTCGCCGGTTTCATCCATAATGAATGTTTCTTCTTCAACAGGAGCATCATCCATAGCATATTCATTTTGTGTGAATTCTATTCCAGAATCTTGTTCACCAGAGGAACCGACATTTGTAGAATCAATCACGGAGCGTAGTTGATTGAAACCAACACTAGGGATTGTTTTCAATTGGTCGACTTCATTAGGACCATATACTTCCAAAATGTCACAATTTTTAGCAGTTTTTTCCCATTCTCGTAATCCAACAAGAACAATCGTTCCTTTCGTTATATTGTTGCTTCGTCTATTTCGCCCACTCATTTTACCGCGAATATGTCCAACAAGTTCGGCACCGGAAACTGTAGTAAGATTACAATTGTTGCCGTTCATTTTAGTCACACACGCATATTGTTCATCGGGACAAGTAGACAGACGTAGTCGAGCATTTTCCACGGGGTTTGCTCTTTTTCTTGCGAATGATTTGTGTTTGCTTCCACCAGATGTATTTTTAACCATTTTATCTAGAGTTGTATGATATATTTGATTTGATAATTTTTGAATCAATTTTTTATAATTTTATCATCACATTATATATCTACAACAAGGAATATGAATGAATTAATAAATAGAGCGGTGTATAATATAGTAAATGGACTATCATTAAGACGTATACGTCCAATCATATACGAATATATCACTCGGTTAAATATAAAAATTGAACAACTAACAAACCCATTTGATAAAATATTTATTCATACCTTGACACAAATTGAGAACGAATATAGTTTACGTCAATATGTCTCTAAATTGATTGGTAACATCGAAAAATTTAAAGATTATATTAAACCGCCATATAGTTCAAATGAACCACGCACACTTAGAAATCTGTCAGAACAAAAATTGAGACATCCAAGCAGTGATTCTGTAAATTACCTTTTAAGAGATGATATAAATACACATTTTGAAAGTATTGGAATTAAACCTTATACTGATGAAAATGGAAATATTATAAGAGATGAAAGTTATATTTTAGATGAAACTGAAAGGATATTGGATGTTTTGAATAATTTGAAAATAAAACGTGATATGAGTTTTAAGTTAGAAATAAAAGATACTGAAACACATTTACTAATAAATGATAAAAGTTTATTAATTACAAATGGTTTTTACAACAATTTTTTAGAGTTACTAACTAAACAAACGGGTGGCACAAAGAGGCGACGTAAGAGTATGCGTAAGAAGTCGCGTAAGAGTTTGCGAAAGAAGACGCGAAGAAAGAGACAATAATATTAGTTATTTTTCGTTTGTATCGATTGTTTTATTAGTTGTATCTGAATCTGTGGTGGTAGGCGAAATTTGACATTTTTCACCGCAACAATAAGCAACACAACAATAATCACAAAAGTGCCAACACAATAAGCAAGGGAAGCAGCAATACCATTCGCATATATTCATTTTAGACAAGTATTATGTATTGTATTACGTGAAGAATATTTGAATCAATTTTTTGATAATTATAATAAATTATGGAAAACAATTTGAGAACCTTTAAATATATAGAACAATATAATGAATAACAAAGCGAAAGGAGGAAATTTCCTTATATCTTATGAGAATTTCAAGGATACAATGGATAGTGTGCTTGATAAAGAGGAATATTTAAGAAAGATGAGGGCACAATCATTAAAAGATTTGGAAAGCACAAATGAAGGACCAGAAATACAAATAGAGACACAACCGCAACCGGAACCGGAACAAAAAGAATATTTAGAAGGTAATGTTGGAAATACGAATGAAGAAGTTCAAATAGAAGATAATGAAGATGGGATATTAAAGAAGAAAAATGCGATTTTGTTGTAAAAAAGAGGTATGGTAGTGTGATATTATTGTGTGACGTGTTGTTGTTGTTTTTAGG
>CEOO01044666.1_pt1 | contig 13319 bp, 19 predicted proteins | sample 530321 | NCBI WGS metagenome assembly CEOO01 (sample SAMEA2619927, study PRJEB7988) | marine metagenome | biome: marine biome (ENVO:00000447); feature: surface water layer (ENVO:00002042); material: "saline water (ENVO:00002010), including plankton (ENVO:xxxxxxxx)" | depth 5 m
CTAGCTTTTTCTGATGACAAGATATGATTACCCATATATTCTGTTTGTGGCAGCCATTCTATTGTATCTGCGAAACTCTGGCCGCATACTTCGTCCATCAGCTTAATGATCTCGCCAGTGACTAGAGGAGTTTCTGCTGCGATATTATAATCATCATTCCAATACTCTTTTCTGCTCATGCAAGTAAAAACACCATCGCAGTAGTCATTAACGTGCAAGTAGTCCTTAAACTTTGTGGGATCAAGGAACATTTTTACCTTAGGTACACCGTTAAGTTTTGCATAAATCGTTTTTGCAATTAAAGAATTCATGTCACCTTCACCACCGTATGCAAAGAGAGGACGGACAATCATCCAATTATCACAGTGTGACTTAACAATTTCCTCACCTGATAGCTTCTGACAGCCGTAAAAAGTGCTAGGTCCTCGATCTGAATTCTCAACGATAGCAGTTTCTTGATATTTAGGCGTATCATAAATAACCGTGGTTCCCATATAACAAACAGGAATGCCTAATTTATTTGCAGCACGGCAGATATTAAAAGTACCCTGCACATTAGTGAGTGTTGATTCTTTGGCATTTAAAGCAACAACATCTGTTCCAACAACCGCAGCATTGTGAATGACATAATTAATATCATTGACCTCAAAAAACTTTAGCCATGCAGTTTCGTCATTTCGATGGATACAAGGTTCACCTTTTTCTGTTGTGTGCTGAGATACGAAAGCTGCATCTTCGTTTATATCATGCACACCTGACACGAATTCAAAGCCATGCAGCTTGGCACGTTTTACCAAGTTTGTTCCAATAAAACCACGCTCACCTGTTATAAAAACTCTTTTCATCAATCACTCCTTTTTATTAAAAGTACTTAACATTTTAAATTTTTACACAAATTATTGTATATTTATATACAAAATAGGAGACCTTCATGAGTAGAAGACAAAATAGGCAAGCACTCGATAAGCTGCTAAACGATCCAGACAATTACGGACAAGCAGATCAAAATAACGCGTTAGTTGTTAGAATTCAAGATATCGCATTAGAAGAAAAAGGTGTAGAAGGTTTTGAAAAAGAATATGGAAAATTAGTAAAACTTTTCAAGGATGATAAACGCATATCAAACGACACGCGCTTATTTGTTGGTAGTGTTGCTAATATAATCAAATCTTTAATTGAAAAAGGACGTGTTGACGCTGTGACGTCTATGATCGATCAAATCGTTAAACGTGCAGAGAAAAGACGTGCAAATTACTATTCAGGAAAAGCTAAGGAAAAAGAATTAGAGAAAGCACAAATATATGCCAGAGACCCAGAAGCGATTGAGAAAGCAAATACTAAAGACGGTACATTTCTTGCAACAAAAAGAACAACAAGTGACCCGGACTATAAAGGGACAGTTGGAAAAGGTGGTCAGGCCGTAGTCAGAAAAAGAGTAAAACAAAAAGTTGTTCCTCACAGCAAAGTTGATCCAATATGGGATATAAAATTTAGAGACGTCCCAGGCATTGATGATCAGAACGTCAGTGGCAAGGATCTATTTAAAGATACCCTAGCAGGTAAGTCAGGAGCGATGCTCAAGCAAGGGATGAACGCTAGTACAAATGAAAAAAAGATGCAAGTTATGGCTGTTCAAATGAAATTAGGCGCTGACGTTGACGGGAAGTTTGGGCCTAAGACAAAAGAAGCGGTTGAGGAATTCCAGGAGAAAAACAAATTATCAAAAGATGGTGTGGTTGGTCGTCAAACAATTACAGCCATGTTCTCAGATAAAGCAAAAGGTGTGGCTCGCAATGTACCAGTCACTGGTGCTAATATAAGCCCTGAGATGAAAAAGACAATCAAGGATCTTACAGATGACGTGACCTCGAACCAAGACTTTATTTACACCACAACACATCTACAGGATGCACAAAAAGGTGGTACTGCCCTTAAAAGAACAACCGCAAAAGCAGCGAGTAAAGAACCTAAAAATGAAAACGTATACCGTCTTAATGAATCAAATATTAGAAGATTAATTAGAAACAGTATACGTCGTCAATTACGTTAATATTTAAAAGATATTTTAATATCTTCCCCAGTAGCGACGGCGATATAGTTCGCCACGGCTTAATGATTCCTCAAGGCCGACACTTTTTGTTGCTGCGTTAAACGCTGCCAGAGCTTTTGGGTCATCTTTGAGCATTCTTCTAACTTTCTTAGCTAGTCGCTTCTTTTGCTTTTCGTCTCTGCGGTCTCTGTAAGCGTCTGCTAGTTTATTAATTAAGCGGTCTTTATTCTTAGGCTTTTCACCTTTCAGCTTCTCACCAAACAAATCAGCATCTACATCCTCAATAAATTTATCGTCAGGCATTTCTGAACCGTCAATTACTTTCTCTAACGCGGCCTTGTCGCTACCGGAAGTTACGTCACCTAGTTTTATATCCGTACGGATTATTTCATCATCACTGACATCTTGCAAGAAAGAAAGCACGCCGCTTGTGTTAGCTTTATAACCTAATTTTTTGACTATAGTTGCTTTCTTAGGTAATCCATCGATGATATTCATTGTTTCTTCATCAGAAACATTTGGATAAGTCTTGCCCATTGCCAACTCAAATTCACTAGAGCTGACGTATTCTTCCCATGCTCTTTGTGTACCCTTTCCCCATTGGCCGTCTGCTTTGGTGTGTTTCGCGTTTGGATCAATGATTTTCTGGATGCCTTCTGTTTTAGCGTTGTACTTTCCGCCTTTTTTTGAAACTGCAGCTTTGGAAGCACCAGGTGTAGATGCAGCTTCAGGTTCAACTTCTTTTTTAGTTATTTTCTTGTCTTGATTTTTAGAGAACCAATTTAACCATGACAAGGCAGTTTCTGAAGTGTCAAGAACTGTTATTTTACCGGCTTCTAAAGGTTGTCTATATCGATAAGAATTGTAAAATGTAAGAATACCGTCTTCGCCTAATTCTACGTAATCGTAGCTGTTGCTTGCACTAGGCTCATGAGTCTTATATTTTCCCTTGTATTTTTCAACAGCCTTCTTGTCAATATCCAATAATTGCTTGGCGTCAGGTGACACGTCTGCGCTATAATCTTCAGCTGCAGCATTTGGTTTCATGAGTTTGACATTATCAGAAGAAGTATTATCTTTTACTTCTTCAGCTGAGAGACCAAACTGCACTTCTAATTTTTTATTTAAGGCCTGCTCAATCTCCTTAGCTTCTTCATACCCTTTGGTAAATGTGGATGGGCCATGTTTAACATAAAAGTTATACGCGGTTTCAAGCTTATCCGGGATTGACTTAAACCCTCTTACAGGATCAAGGCCAAACTGCTCATTGATCAACTTTCTTAATTGTCTTTTTGTTAACCTCATTAAAACACAAGCCTTAAGTTAGTATCTTCCCCAGTAGCGACGTCGATATAGTTCGCCACGGCTGAGGCCTTCTCTTTGCACTGCAACTTGACTGCTGCCTGATGTGCTTCCGCCTGAATTTGAGGATCCTCCTGACTGGATCTTTTTTAACTCTTCGGCTTTTTCGTTCATGTCATTAAGTGCGTCAAAGAGACCTTCTTGGATATCTGCCAATATCTTGTTAAGTTGAGTTCCTGTAGCGCCTTTTATAGTAGGTGATGCTTGTTTGAGAGGCGGCTCTGCTGATGTTGTTGTGAGCTTTTCCATTTCTTCTACAGCAGGTTGGATTTTCTGCATATATTTTTTATTCATGGTTAAAAAAGGATCCGGATCAATTACAGTTGAACGATCAGCATTTGAAATTGTTAAATTTGCTAATTCAGTTAAATCATCCAACGCGTCTACAAGATTATCCAGCTTATCTAAATCGATCATGCTAATTTGGTTTCGTGCACTTTTGGCGCGAAGTTGTTTTTCAACTTTTTCTATTCTAGAATTTATACTTTTCAGTATTGGTAAAACTTTTTTGCTTGACTTTTTAACCTCTTCAAACTTTTTAACAGCTTGCTCACCGCCAGGCTCGCTGCCACCATCCAGACCTGCTAAAAAGGTTTGTTCTTGAGCATCTCTGGTTCTTGCTTCAGGGTGCTCCCTATCTAGGTTTTCAATTGAATCTGGATAATTCTTCAAATTAACAAGGTCGCTCAAACTGGATGCCACTTTCTTTTTTCCTTTGATAACATGCCATTGGTCATTTTTTACCACATAAGTATAACCGTCGTTTTTGTAAGTGTAAGTTTTGGGAAATGCCAAATTTCGGCGGCCAGTATTTATACTGCCTATGCTTCCGGCTTCTCCTCCGCCACTTAAACCGTCTGCTGATCCGGCTAGATCTGCTGCTGGGTTTCTTGCAGTTTGTTCGTGTAAAGCTGACTCAATAAGTCGGCGTAGTTGTCTTCTAGATAATCTCATTCTTTTCTCCTAAAAAATAAAAAGGTCAGAATTAATTATTCTGACCCGCACATATTATCTAGATTAATTTTAAGGTTTACTCAATTTCGCCTACATATCGATCGATAACTAGTCTTTCTGTTACTTTACACTGTGCAAGATAAACATCTAGGTCTTCCAGCGATCTGCAAACCTTGATACCGCTAGCTGCTAGCATAAGATTAAATTGTGCACCTGGCGGAAGACCGTCACAGAAATATACAATTGGCTTTTCTAAGCAATTCATATAACCCGCTTCAAAGATACTTCCCATATCTTTATTTCGTGTGTTGCACAGCATCCAGTCGCACTCATGCAAGTGTTTGATGTTACCGCTAAAGATCTGATCTTGCATTGACTCATTTGCATCATTGTCACACAGATTTTCATCTTTTGGTGAGAAATAACTCACACCGTGTTTGTCAAAAACTGACTTAATATTCTCCACCTCTTCTAGCCATTCTGGTGAAAACCAGCCACTTGCTAAATAAACTTTTCCAAAACTCATATTGTTCTCCTTACTTATTTAATTTTACTCTTTTTGATTGTTTTAAAGTTTCTACTGAATTAAAGATCTGATCTCGTTGAAATTCTAATTCTTTTGCAACGTTTAATATTAGTGCTGCCTCTTCTTGCACGCTTAATAAAGCAATTAAATCTGCAGTAAAAATATCATTTTCCAATTGCGCATTTAATTTAGACAGCTTTTTTTCAAGTACTTTGATTCTACCTTGTAAGTCTTTCGCTTTTACATTAAACTGCCTTTGATTTTCAACAAATAAATTAGACAGGACAACGAAAGGATTGTTTTCCTCATTGTTCATTTTGGAAACTACCTCCCCATGAAATCATTATAGTTATTTTTAATCTCATCGATTTCTGATAATGTTTCATTCCAAAGCTTTGTGAAAACTGTTTCACCACCAGGGTTGTGTGTACCGTTGATGTCCTCGCGACGTGACTGATAAATTGTATCGTTAGGGTGATAATCAAACTTGTCGTTCTTAGGTTCAGGCCAGTACAGATTTGTACCTCGTGATGTTTCACCACCTTTACCATCAGGCACGCGGAACGTTTTAATGTAGTGCATATCTGGCTTGTTAAAATCGATACGTGCTGATGCTTCAGGTAAAACCTTTAAAATTTCACGCGCCATGTAAGCGGCAAGTAAATTATCAGCTGCAGGTTGAATTTGCATGTCTTGACGCTGTGCAATAAAACCTAATAAATCTTTAAGATTAAGTCGCATCAGATAGAATGATGTCATTGCCTTTGGAAGAATCATTCTTGCATCCATCATTGACACAACTTTTGAATCTGTCATATCAGCATAGAGTTGCTTTGATTCACGAACAATTCTTTTGTATCTAGCCAAAAACTCAGGTGAATTCTGAACTGCCTCAGGAATAACAGCAGGATCATCACGCAAATCTCGATCACCGGTGCACTGTGCTGCAAAAGAACCGGCTCGGTGTCGAATGATGTGGGTCACTTCTTGAAAAGAGAGACCGCTTAGCTTAAAAGTAAAACCTAAACACTCCATAGGCGTTGGAAGGGCACGAAAACAAAGTACGTCCTCTAGGTTTGCTGATTGCTCTCGTAGAGAAGCAGTTGCTGGATTTGTGTCATCGTGATGATCAGCCCAGGTTGCTTTGACATATTGCCAAGCGACGTTGAGTGCTTGTGACCTAGTAGGCGCGTCGATAAGTTCTACCTTAAGATGTGCAAGATTATTAAAGAAATCTGTTTTTGGTTCTTGTCCAAACTTTAATTCCATTGGCAAGTCAACAGGTTTTAAATCTAAATTTTGTGGCATAGAATCTCCTTGTTTTATTAATTTTTACTTTACTATAATACAACAAAAAAAGCACTATTACAAAATAGCGCTTAAAAATTATTTACTCTTTAATTTTTTATTTGATTAAAGTGACAGACGCCGCCATTTCCGGATCAAAGTCTAATCTAAGCTCAATCAAAGGATTAAACTTAACTTCACTTCTCTCAATAATTAAAGCACCCTGGGGTTTTACCATTTCACCAGTTAGTTCGAGCGCATCAAAATCAATCTCTGTTTCTTTTTGATATCGTATTTCTCTATCAGTTTCTTGACTAAAAGCCAACAATGTCATAAAAAATATTATCATTCTATCTCCTTAATTGCACTAATTGATTCATGATAACTATTAAAGTGAAAAATATTTTCATGCTTTAAGTGCTCATTATAAGGCTTAAGTGGTACTAAACATTTAATTCCGTGTTTAGCATAATCTTCAGCGTGTTTAGGAGCATCATCAATTGCAAATTTGATTGCACCTGCATCGTAATATCTTGATTTTGCACACCATCTAAACTTTTCAGGTGAAAAGCTGATTGCATCGCAAGGAATGCTTTGTTGCCAGATCCAAAAATACGTGTCATACAGACACTGCAATTCTTCTTGTGGGCGTGCTGTCAAAAGGTGAATCCAGTATCCTTTATGTTTTAACTGCCACAAAAGTTCTAAATTATCAGTATCGACAGATAGTTTTGCGAAACCTTCGTCATCAAGAAACATTTTAAAAACTGATTCAGAATTAAGATTGATCTTTGACAGTGCTGTGATGAAGTAATATTCCTTAGAATCTACATCAGCTTCAACATCAAACTTCTTGTGAAGCCACTCAGAAAAACCTGCGCGGAAGTTTGCCAAGACGTCATCAATATCTACAATCGCAACTGGTTGGCCTTCCCACTTTTTCTGTTGTAATTCATGATGCTTATTAAGGTATATGTCTTTTTTATTAAAAGCATTTTCAAACTCTTTGGATGTTATGCCCCATGTGTTTAAAGTTGCAAGCATGTATCTAATAACATCAACAGTTTCATACAACACAGTTCTTCTATTTGCTAAAGGCTCTGAATGTGTGTGATGATTTTTGTAGTGCGTTGCATTTACTAATGCGCTTAATTCTGCGTGTGCGCACAAAACGTTATCTTGTGTGATTTTTTCTTTAAGGGCTTGTGATAATTGATCTGATCTTCCAACAATTTTATTATTATATTGCTGCTGTAATTGCATCATTTGTTTGAATTTCAAAGGTCACCTCTTTGTTATTTAAATTGTTTTTTTCTTTTTTAAAGATATTTAAATAATAATCAAACTCTGAAGAATTTACATTAGAAAAATAATATGCAAAACTAGGATCAGTTATGTCAAGATTAAGCCTTCTAATATCGATCGATCCAGAGAACGTGCCTTTTGTATTAACATGTTCCTGGATCTTATCTAAGCTTTTCTCTGTTTCTTTACCATTAAAGACTATTTTTGCTTTCATCAATACCCTTCTTTTAGACGATCTCTGATTTTTGCGTCCTTTTTTATATATGCGTCAAATAACTCTTTTTCACTAAAACCAGTGACAATTAACATAGCAAAAAAGTAGTTTAAAGCATCCACAACTTCTTCTAAGAATTCTTCACGATCTAGATCTTCTTTTATTTCAGTCTGGCGGTGAGGTTTCCAGTTTTTAAGATGTTGTAGTGCTTCAAACATTTCTTCGACACCTTTAAGTGCCAAATCTCTGCAAACTTGTTGAGATGCTTTTTCAGATATATCTACTGGAAACGGAGGATATGACCCCGGTATTGTTTCTTGCATTGCTTTCATAAATGAAAGCCTAAGATCAAACATGTCTTTAAGTTTGCAGTCCATGATTAAGCCTCCTCTGTGGCTTGTGATGATTCTGACGCCTGGGCCAACATTTTTTCAATATTGCTACTTTGATTTGCTTCGTACTCAGGATCGAGGTGTAAGAATCCTGTATCGTCAGTAATTAACTGTATCATTCTGAAATGATCAACAATATCAGTTCCTGTAATAAAACCTAATTGAATTAATTTGACGATATGTGCAATTGAACTATCGTCTAGTTTGAATTTTTGTAATGTTGTTTCTTCTGTCATATTAACTCCTACTTTTGAATTTCAGGTACCCAATGGGTTGTTCGCTTATCAGCTGTTTGTTCTTTGATCACAGTTCTACCATCGGGATCACTTTTTTGATTATACACAGCAAATCGTCGATTGTACAACCCTTCTTTGCCATTTGGTTGCCTATAAGTTGCAATTGTTGCACCACCAAACTTATAAGATCTTCTAGACTGGACTAATGTGTTTTCATGTAAGCTTTTCCACTCATTATCATCAATATCTTTGATTTTACGATGGGGAGATACTTTAGAGCAATAAAGTATTTCTGCCTTTAAATAATTACCTACGCCAGATACTACAGATTGATTCATAAGACACTCTGCAATTGTTTTATTAGGTTTACTGGTGAAACGCTTTTTGTATCCTGTTTGATCGATATCAGTGGTTAGAATATCAGGCCCTAAAGACTTAAGTTTTTTATCCAACTCTTTCTTGTCATTGACAAACTTTAGTGTGCCGAAATTTCTAACGTCATTGTAATATAATTCAGATCCGTCATCAAAGAACATTACAAAGCGTGCGTGCTTGCTTCTTTTACCGCTCCACATCCCAGTCATACCTAATGTACTGAACAGATAGAAAGTTTCTTTTTCTACAGTCAAAGTCATGTAAATAAATTTACCCTTACAATTAACTTCAGTTAATTTAGCCGGTAAAATACACGATTCTTTCCCGGGTATTCCGCCTTTTTTAGTATATCTTCCCGACAGTACTGTAAATCCTGTCAATCCTTTATCTTCAAAAGATTTTAAAAAGTCTGTTGTGATTCTTACTTCTGGTCCTTCAGGCATGTGTTTCCTCCATCCATTTTTTATAATTTTTAAGTGCACTATCTGTGGGTGTCACCTCTCTCCACTCGTCTTTGACAAAGATCCTATATGCATCCGATCCATATTTGCCAATTCCAAATAGTTTTGTGGCGTCATCTCTCCAGTCTTTTGAAAGGTAGTCTATAGACATCTGCTTTAAAGCTTTTGTCCTGCGGTCTACTAAACCCAGCGGCTCTATTAATGTTTTTAATTCCGCTTCATTAAGTCTCGATGCAGCCTTAGGATTAGGCCATCGTTGTAAAAATTTCCAAAAGAAGGGTTCAGAAGTCCGCCTCTTAGTAAGATTGCAAAAAATGCAACAGACAAAAATCTTCCATGGGTCTCTGCCCAGTTCTTCTTGTAATAGTGTGTAGGGTGACATGTGTATATCTCTTGTTAATGTTAACAATAAATACTAATTTAATTTTCTTCTTTTTACACTAAATTTTTCGGGTCTTTTACCAACTTTTCTATTAGGCTTTTTTGATTTAATCACTTCTTTCACCTGCGCATCTGTAAACTTAAAACCCATGATTGTTAGAATTTTTTTAAACTCTGCGTCTCTATTTTCTTCAGGTACTTGATACCATTGGTATCCTAGTTGCTTCATAGTGCTATCAATTAATCTTACCTTTTCCTCAAAAGATTTTTTAATTTCCCTGCTTATGATATCATTATCGATAGGGACTTCTAGATCGCTAGCTACCATAATTATGTCAGCCGGAATATTTTTCTCATACGCATTTTGAGCTATGTTGTAATAATTCAAGAACTGATTAATTATCTTGCTGGACTTAATACCCACTAACATATCTGGATGTGTCAATTTTGCAATCTGACGATAAGCTTTCTTTAGCCATGTTTCTACATTAACACTTTTTTTAGATGACTTCTGGGCATTTCTGTGGATCTCTATTTCGTTACTGCCATTATTGCATTGGGTGTTTTTGTCTTTGGGCATGAAAAAATTGTCAAAGCTCTCAACTTGTTTTTTATCATTGTTATTTTTTATTAGCTTCTCTCTAAAGAAAGAAAGGCGATAGTTTAGATCACTATTGCCCTCATCAAACTCTTTCTTGACTAATATTTCACGTTCAAAAGCTAATTTGTACTCTAAAATCTTAATCTTGTTTTCTGGCGTTATATTCATTTTTAATTTTTTTAATCAAAAGCCATGGCCAAAGGAAAAACAAATTAAGATCACCTTCCAACTCCTTGATTTTTGCATTTGTTTTATTTCTTGTTTTCAAGTCTGTTTTTATCGGTGTGTGTCTTAAATTTTCTAAATTAGTCATGATGATATATGCATATATTAGTGATGTTAATATGTATAAATTTATCATTATTTCTCCGTTAATTTTTTGATCAAGTTCATGATATCTTGATCAGTTACAACTTTTTTTCTATTTGACTCCAAAATAGGTTGCTTTCTAGTCTTTCTTACGACGTTAACATTTCCACTTTTACTACCTTTCTTTTTAACTTCTACTAGCGAAGCAGATGTTTTTACTTTCGGCTTTGTTTTAACTTTAACCGATTCTGCTGTGACCTTGAGCCTTTTCTCAAATTCACCTTGCAATTTAAGAGGTTCAAAAAATCGATCGTCTACGACAACTTCAAGAGTCATGTCGTAAACGCCTTCCTTTAAAATATGATCTAGGGGTGGTAATGTGACAGAAACTTCATCGTTAGAGCTTTGACCTTCAAATGCAAGGGACATGCTATTTGATTCTAGCATAAGGCGACATTTTGCTGTCCCGGGTCGAGTACCTTCGATTTGTACTTGGAATGTTAGTTCGTTTTCTTCGTCAATCATTAGATTAATTTTTGACATTGTTATTTCTCCACAATTTTAACATTTATACTAATCTCTGGGCTTTGAATTGTTAACTTCTTAGGACTAGCTTTGATCTTGATGTCATTTTCATCTTTTATTAGATGTTTTACTTTATTAATTATCGGATTAAATAGCTCTTTTCCATTAATAGCAACTAATTGGACAACGATATTATACTCATCGTAGTATGTTTCTGTTTCGTGATCATACCTTCTTATTTTTTCTTTTTTGTATGATTGCCCTCGTTTAATTAATGTTTCTTGAATGACTTCCAAGAAACCTCTCACAATTAAATTTGTCGGTGTTGCGCCAGGCCCTAATCCTCTTGTTACAGTAAATCCAGGCATCAGACGCTGCCTGTACCTATTAGTCGCCTTTCAAAGAGTTCAGTAATCGAAGATACTCCGTTTCTATCAAATAGTGCATAACGGGCTATTTCTGTGTTATTATCATCCTGATAAAAGACCATTTGATTTGTATTCTCATCAACAAGCCACCTTCCTGTATGGATATATCTCGCCATTTTTTGATCGATCTTTACTTCTTCAGTTGCGTATACTCGTGTGTTTCCATCTACAGACCACACGATCGATCCACTAAACTGTGTAGACAAGTCTAGTTGCACGCCGTAAAGACCGGTACTAGTACCTAACTCATACACCCCTGTATTTCTCGCTGATAACACACTCGATCCTAGCGTGTCAAAAAGTTGGTATCTTATACTTCCTGATATACCCGAATAACCTTTACCCAGGTTCGCAGTTTGTAATACTTTCATTTACAATTCCTTTTATCTTTTAATTTAACTGGTTTTGTTCCGAGTCTTCTTCTAGATTCTCTAATGATTTTTCTTCTTGCTCTTGCAAGTCGTTTCCCACTTCTATTTCTTTTTCAATTTCCTCAAATTGCTGGAGTAGTCTCAATCTTAAAGAATTTTCATTTGTCACAGTCAAGCAAAAATCCCTGATATTGTAAAGAGAATCAAGCAAATATTTGATTTTTTCTTCTTCGCTTTTAAAATCTTTGGCAACAGCTTGTTTAAGAGTGTTGTCAACAAAATTTTTCATTTGTGTTATCTGAAACAGAGTTTGTTCAGTCATATTAGGTTTTGTAGCAATTTTAAACTTTTCTTGGATCATCTTCTCCTCCTAAGTAAGTATGCATATAATATAAAAAAAGAGAGGTAGTTAAACTACCCCTCTTAATTTAATTAGCTAATAACTAACTTAATTATCTTTTAATTACTTGAACTACGTCGTCTTCCTCAAGTGCAAATGCAAACTTAAGAGCTTGTGCTGCAGAAATTACGTAATCTCTATCTCCGTTAGCACGTTCTGTTTCAGAACCAGAAACTAAAAGCTGTCCGTTGACAAAAACATCAAGTGTAGATCCCTGTGATCCTGCAGTTGATAAACTAGTCACCTGATCACCTGCAGTGATATCTGCTGTTGCAACTGAAAGCGCTGTCCCAGCTGGGATACCGGCAGATCCTGTAATAACACGAACTGCTTTTTCCAAGCCTGAATTTGGATCAGCAAATTCCAATGTTAAATCACTACCAGCTTGACTTGCAACTTTTAAAACCTTACCAACAGTAGCAGATAGGGGGGTGCCAGGATTCGGGAAGAGCATGTCGTACCCATTCGACAAAGTACCTGGAGCCTTAAAACCAACGTTCTGTGCGCCATTCTTAAGTCTAAGAAGACCAGGAGTGGCACCGGCGTCGATTTGGAGTCCTATAGAAGCAGAAAGAATTGAAAAGTTGTTATCTTTAAGATTCAAGAACCCTACATCGTGTGTTCCCTGGTCAGTGTGTCCAAATTTAATCTCGTTGGCAGTAGCTACACTTATTCCAGCAGATGATCCGCCTGCATCATCACTAATGAAAACTTCACCTGACTGTGCTTCAAGAGTAATAGAATCATCGGCCGATGAAGATACAATCAATGTCTTATTAGCACTATTGTGTTGAATAGTACCCATAGACACAGCTCCATCTTTAAACTCTACAATACCGCCGTCAGCATTAAGTTCAATATTCGCAGCCACGTCTAATACCAAGCTAGCATCAGCTGAGACTGTTAAATTACCGCCGCTTTGTGCAATGTGGTTTGTGTTATCATCAAATTCAATCTTATTAAGCTTTAAAGAGTTGTAAGCGTCGACTGTCTGGAAAGAACCAGAGTTTGGACCGGTCTTAGACGTTGCTAATTGGAATCTAGAGCCATCCCACCAAAAACCTGCAACTGCTGAAGCATCTGTGCCTCTTGGAAAAAGAATACCACGATCACCAACTGTTGAATAACCCTCATCAGATCCA
>CEOO01020268.1_pt1 | contig 13179 bp, 9 predicted proteins | sample 530321 | NCBI WGS metagenome assembly CEOO01 (sample SAMEA2619927, study PRJEB7988) | marine metagenome | biome: marine biome (ENVO:00000447); feature: surface water layer (ENVO:00002042); material: "saline water (ENVO:00002010), including plankton (ENVO:xxxxxxxx)" | depth 5 m
TTTTTTTGAAACTTTATTGGGGCAATATGTAATATTTTCATTTTTAGAAAGACTTTAAAAATTTTCTTTTTGCCATACATACAAAATCATTAAAAACCATAATCTTGCTTTATTCTTAATAATAGATTTATCTTTGAGAAGAATTTTTTTTAGCTTATCTAATTTGAATAATTGAGAAATTATGGAATCTTGATCTTCAAAAATTTTCATCAAAAATTTTTTGCTTTCGCTTGAAGTTATCCACTTTTCTAAAGGGGGAGTAAAACCTTGTTTGGAAGTTCTCCCTATTTTTTGAAGTCCATACTTCCCCAGTAATTCTTTAAGCCTTTTTTTATTTGAGAAAAAACTAAATAAATGATTGGGGTTTACTGGAAATAGACCTTCAACAAAATTTTTATCTAAAAAAGGAGATCTAACTTCAAGAGAATTTTTCATTGAAGTTCTGTCAACTTTGACTAGAAAATCAAATGATAATCTCTTTAAATCATAATTTAAGTATCTTTCTAGAGAATCTCCTCCAGAGTTATTAAAAGACATTAACTCCTTTAATTCAGTTTTCTCTCCTCCTATCAATTTATATCCTTCAGAAGTCATATATTTCTTTCTGTAATATAAATTCCATCCACCTTTATAAGTTGCCATGCTTAAAATTCCATCATTGCCAAATAGAATTAATAGAAAGTAACTTAAAATTCTAAAAAAATAATATTTTGAGTCTAACAATCGGTAGCAAATGGAAAGAAACTTTAAATTTTTAAAATTGAAAGATGGAATAAAGCTTTTTAAATAAAATAATCTAGAGTCCTTATAGCCAGCAAACATTTCATCTGCTCCATCTCCAGAAATAACCACTTTATTAAATTTACTAACTTTTTTGTAAATCTCATGACTAGGAATTGCAGAATAATCGCCAAATGGTTCATCAAAAATACTCAACATTAAGGGAACAATTTCTTCAAAATTAGGTAGTTTCATTTCGTGATTTGTATGAACAGAATTGATATTTTTAGAAACAAATTCTGCATGATCTCTGAAGGGATCATCAGCACCATATCCTAGGAAATGACTTTCAAGTTTTTTTTCTTTATTTAAATCTGATGCCATTGTTGTAATAAGAGATGAGTCAATCCCACCCGAAAGGAGAAAAGAAAAAGGTACATCTGAAATAAATCTATATCTTATAGAATTGTTTAAGGATTCTTCTATATCTTTTATGTCTTTTTTAGGTTCTTTTTTTGAAAGAGCTAATTTTATTTTTTTAGAACTCCTTTCTATATTTAAAGTATCTTGAAAACGAGAAATTTTTAGAGTTTCTCCTGGTAATAAAGACTTAATTTCTGAATAAGCAGTATCTCCGTCGACGTAATACCCCTTCCATAAAAAATGCGAAAGCGAGTTATAATCTATGCTTATATTTGGTTTTATAATCTCCAAAATAGATTTTATTTCAGATCCAAATATAAACTCTTTTTTATCTATATGGTAATAAAGAGGTTTTTTTCCAAAAATATCCCTAGATAATATGGCTACGTCCTCTTTTTTGTCATAGATACAAAGAGCGAAAAAACCCCTAATTTTATTAAAAAAATCCTCTCCATTTTTTAAGTATCCTTCCAACAAAACTTCAGTATCACTTCTGGTCTTAAAATGACATCCAATTTTAATTAAATCATTGCGAAGCTCTTTGTAATTGAAAATTTCACCATTGAAGCTAATCAAATATCTTTCTGAATTATCAGTCATAGGTTGATTTGCTTGATCTGATAAATCTATGATGCTTAATCTGTTGTGAGCGAGTCCAAAGTTATCTCCCGTATATATAGCGGAATAATCTGGTCCTCTGTGAGACAGACACATAGACATTTTTTTTAAAGACTGTTCAATTTGTCTATCTGACGAAAAAATTCCTGATATACCGCACATCTCACTATTTTATTTTTAAAAATTATTTTTTTTATAGATATCAGAAAAAACATAACTTAACGCAATGATTGTCCAAAAAACTAAAGATTGAATTAAATTAACGAAGAGTAATGAGACTAGTAATCCAACCAAAGCACATGATGATGCTTCTAGATATCTGTCATTATGGTTTTTTAATAATTTTAAATTAACTGAAATTCTCCAAATTATTAAAAATAAAATTAATGCAAATCCAATAGTACCTTGCTCATATAACAAAAGAGCATAATCATTATGAGTATCTGTCCTTGAATCTAAATTTGTTGGGCGTATCCTAAATGTTGCTATACCATTTCCCATTAAAGATGAATCAAGATAGCCATTCAATGCCTCCATTAAAAGCCATCCTCTATGTGTTTCAAGAAGACCTTCTTCATCGGCTTGAAAAAATTCTGGAAGTCCGCTGTCTGAGAAGGCATTATTTTTTAGAATCCAATCAGATAGAGATATTCCAGATATAGAAATTAAAACAACCGAAGAAATGAATATGTTTCTTAAGTTCCTCTTAATTCTGGCAGATTGTGATAAAAAAAAGAAAAACAGAATTTCAAAAATTAAAATGATTACAGCAGACCTTGAATTAACATAATACAAAAAAAATAAAATTGAAAATAATGCTGTAATAAAAATGAATCTATTTCTTCCTGAAAATATTCCGCCAAAAATGAATGGCGCTATCAAAACTAGTGATGTTGCTAGAGAATTCTTAAAGGTTTTTGTTCCTCTGAGATTATCATCTACCTGAACGCCAATAAAATCTAATCCGAAATCATATAAATATTTATAAGCAAGATAGAAAATTATTGGAATAATAAACAAAGATAAAGAAACGAAAAAAAGCCTAATATCTTCATCATTTTGGAATAAATTAACAAAAGTAAATACCAAAAATATTCCAAGAAAAATTTTTAAAACATATGTTACTAGATAAAAAAAATCGCTACTTTTATCAGAAGAAAGGTTGTCAGGTATACCTATAAAAAAGAAAAGAATTGTCCACAATACAATTACAAATATTATTAAAAAACCGTCGACGCTAACTTTTTTCGAATTTGAAAAAAATAGAGCCACTATTGCTGTGCCAAACCACAAATATGAATAATTAATATTGATAAATGGAAATGTCCAACTTGTCCCCCAAATAGCGTAAAAAAAAGCATATAAAAGGATAAAAACTTTTCTGACGGGAATACTTACTTGAAAAGGATTAACCTCTGTTCTAGCTATATTTTTAATTTTTTAACTCCTTATCTTCTAAGGAAAAGACTAACCAAATCAAAGATAAAATAAAATAAATTACAACTAAAAATGATGTATAGAAAAATTTTAAGTCAGGAAATAAAAATGTTACAGCAATCAAACTAGGTATAAAAAATAGAGAGATAAGTCTTAGTCCTGATATTGACATTCTTGATCCAATAAACATTTTGATCCATTCTCGTTTTTCCTTTATGTTATCTACGGTTTCAGGAATATATCTTGTTATTATTACAGAACTAATAAGAGACATTAAAACAAAAATTATATTTTCAGATAAAACTCCAAAAGAAAAAATAGAACCAACTCTGACTATATCAGGTGGTAAATTATCTAGAGCTTCTCCTGTTTTATAATTCATCTTATTAATTCTGGACAAAGTACCATCTACAAAATCAATAAATAATACTAAACTCATTAACAAATAGCCTAAAATTGCATAAGAAAAATTGTTTTCAGTCATTCCTGTGTAAAGCAAAAAAAAGGAAAAAGATGCTATGAATATGGAAGAAATTGTCAAAGCATTTGCCGAAAAGCCAAAAAGATAAAGAAAGTAAGCTACTCTAAGAGAAAAGAATTTTATTAAGTTTGTAAAAAAACCAAATTCTTTTCTGTTAAAAGTTGATTCATATGGAAAGGTTTCTTTTAAAAATTCTTTTAGAGAAACCTTGTTTTTAATTTTAAAAATGCCAAAAAATGAACCTAGGCCATAGCTAAGATGAATTGCAAAAAAAATAAATATTAAGTAAGGAAGCATTAAAATATTCTTATTTTTAAATGCAATAAACAAACTAAAACTAACATTTAGGATTAAATAAAGAAATGCAGGGAGAAGATACAAAGATAAAAAGTTAATTCCTGAATGATTAAAATTTAGAATTAACCCTAGAAAGGGAATTGAAAGAAGATAGATAAAGAAAAAAAACGGAATAAAGTGTCTAGGCTTATGAAAAGACTCTTTACCCCTAAATTTATTAGTAACTATTTTCCCATTATCAAATTGTTGTAAGAAAAGTTTATATAAGGATGATCTAGAAAAATATGTAGAGTGTATGTCGGGATCTAAAATTATCTTTCTTCCTGAATTTAATATTCTTTGATTAAACTCTAAGTCTTCATTTCTTGGTTCTTTCTCATTAAATGAGCCTATCTCATCAAATAGAGATCTTCTGAAACATCCAAAGGGAACAGTATCAACAAACTCTCTCTTTTTAGGTTTGGAAATTCTAAATTTAGATATCCCCACTCCAAAAATACTTGATAAACACAAAGAAACTGCTTTAGAAAAAATGGAATATTTTGAAGGTTTTGTTTTTATAAAGCCTCCAACATTACCAACATTGTCCTCAGAATTTTCAAGTATTTGGATACATTTATTTACATAATTCTTTGAATAAATAGCGTGAGCATCTAATCTAACTATAAACTCTCCGGAAGATTCATTAATAGCAAGATTTAAAGAGATTGGAGTAATTTTTTTTGGATTATGAAGTAATGTTATATTTTTATGGTCTGAAGAAATTCTTTTTACAATCTCAACTGTATTATCCTTGCTTCCACCATCAACAATTATTACTTCCATCTTTTCAATATCATTGGTGTTGTCAATAACAGATTCAATACAATCTTCTATAAATTTTTCCTCATTCAACACCGGAATGATAATTGAAGCCTTATATTTAAATTCTTTTTGCATACTTAAAAACAAGAGGTCACAGAATCTCTTAGGGACGATAGCTAATTTTTCTTCGCTTCAGAAAAAGTTTGATAATGCATTATATATATATTGAGCTTAATTTGTTATCACGACTATTTGGTATTTAGAAATTCTTTAAATAAATTTAAAGACTTTTCAAGATAAAACCAAAAATCTCTAAGATACATAATTAGATAAATAATAACCAACCAAGATATTTTATTTTCATATAATAAAAAAGAAGACAAAAAAATGAAGATTGTTGGTCTCACTAAAACCCTGGAAATACCTTTAAAAATAGTAATTTTTTCAAAATAAAAATAAAGGCAAAAAATACCTGCTGTATAAATATAGAAAGTTCCTATAGTTGCAATTGCAACCCCGTAAATACCATAACCTAAGATAATAGAAAGATAATTTAAAATTAAAGCATTTAATAAGGAGAGAAAAAAAATTGCTAAAGTGTTTAGCTGTTTATTATTTGCAATTAAATAACTTTCTGGAAGAAAAGCTAAACCTTTCATAAAGTAAGCATACAAGAGCAATTGCATTACTAAAATACTTCTATTGTATTCCGTAAGAAAAAACTTAATAAATGGTGAAATAGTAATGATTGCTATGATTGTAATTGACGCAAGAACAAACTCTGTGAATTTAGTTTGATCAAACATTAGAGAATGTTCGCCTTTTAATGAATAAAATTGTTTCAGCATTTTTGGTACCAATAAAAAAATAACTGAGTTAAATGCTGTCATAACTCCAAAAGATAAAAGGTAGCCTAAATGATAAATTCCTAGCGCCTCTCTGTTAGCAGAAACTAATTGGTTTATCATAATTCTATCTATAGTGGTTATCATTAATGATAAAAGATTAAATAGTAAGAGAGGTAATCCAATATAAATCAATATTCTTATAATTTTCAGTTCCAAAATAAACTTAAAACTAGATATTTTTTTTATGTAAGAAACCAAGACAAGAAAATTGCCAATTATGCTAAAGACAAAAATTGCGTCTAGCCCAAAATCATCGACAAAAAAGTAAATACCCAAAAAAACAAAAAGAGAGGAAAAAAACTCAATCTTAACTATTTCGTTTATTCTTTCGTAAAGGCGTAAATAGCTAAAAATGAAGCTCTTAGCTTGGTAAATGACTCCAAGAATTAAAATATAAATTAGATATTTAGTATCAAAGATTTCAACTTGAAAGAATCCAAGATACTCAAAGACAAAAAAGGTAGCGAAAAGAACTAGTATAAAAATTGAATTGACTGATTGAAAAGATACAGTGTTGTTTATTATTTTTTTTATGTATTTAAATTTATCCTTCTGATCAAGATTTATTGATACCTCCTTAGTCATAGAAAAAAAGATTCCTAAATTTGTGTAATAAAAATACTCAAGAATAATTACTAATATTGCGTATTCTCCAAGCTTATTTGGTCCTAATGACGCAGCTACGATGATTGATCGTAAGAAGTTCAATATGATTACTACGTACTTTGTAAGAACAAAGAAAAGGCTTGCTTTGAAAAAATTAAATAAATCCATGTATTTGTAGAGAAGAATTCAATTAAATTATTTTTTTCAATCCTTTTTCCAGAGAAGTAAAGTCCCTACTAAGAAGGGATTGCATTCTTTTAATATCTGGCTGTCTTCTAGTCATGTCCCCTTCTTTTAATGGATTTAAATGTTTTATTTTAGATTTAGAATTTAAAACTTTAATGATTGTTTCCGCTAAATGAAGGATAGTTGTCTCTTCATTATTTCCAATATTAACGATTTCATTATTAAAGACATTATCTTCGAATGCTTTTATCGTCGCTTCGATATGATCATCAATGTAGCAAAATGTCCTGGTTTGCAGTCCCGTTCCATAAACTGTTATGTCTTTATTGTCTTTAGCTAATTCTATAAATTTTGAAACGACAAAGTCTTTGCTTTGCCTTAAACCATAAGTATTAAAAAACCTAAAAATTGTATAATCTATATTATGTTCTTGTTTGTAAGATTTACAGAAACACTCTCCAACATTTTTTATTACAGCGTAAGGTAACCTAGAATTAAGTGGAGTTAGGTATTCTCTTTGAGGCAATTCAACTGGCTCTCCATAAACTTCAGAAGATGAAGAAAAAAATATTTTCTTTACTTTGGTTTCTTTAGCAAGGAAAAAGATGTTTTCTAATCCACTTAAATCATTTAGGACTCCAATGGGATTATTTAATGTTCTTTGTACTCCAACTAGAGCAGCATAGTGAAAAATATATTCGAAATTACCCTTTCTTAAGATAGGTTCTATTTCATTAAGATTATTTACATCGGCTTTAATAAAAGTATGGTTCTCTTTTTTTGACAAGTTGTCTTTTTTACCCGTAACAAAGTTATCAATCGATGTAACCTCATGATTATTTTCTAGTAGGGCATCAATTAAATGGCTTGGTATAAAGCCTGCTCCTCCAGTGACTAGAATCTTACTCATTAAAAAAATTTAATTAATTATTCTACTAGGTTTGTATTTTTAATTAAAACTTCGGCGCCTTTATTAGTTAGATGATTGGAGTCATAGTAAAGTGGAATTCCATCAATTTGAGCTGTACATCTATCTTTCAAATTCTGGTTACAAAAAACCCTATCCAAATGAATAGTTTCTAAATATAAATTTTTATTGATAGAGTTCAGAGCATAATTAGAGAACTTTTGTCTTTTCAAATATACCTCAAAACTAGTACTTATCTCCTCAGGGATACTTCCTTTATATATTTTGTTAATCAGATTTAATTTTGATAAGTTCCAACCAACTTCAGGAAGAGAATAAATTAATTTAACCTTTATTTCTCTTTCGAAAAAAGAGTTTAAAAAACTGTTTAGAGTATTTATTTTAGACTTTCCGTCAGCAGTAAAATTTTTTCCATTATGAACATAATATTCTCTATAGTTTTTAATATATTCAATCCCTCCCTCTTTATTATCAAAATTAAGTTGAGAAATTTGATTCTCTACAGGAAAAAATCTGAAAGTCCACCTATTGAAGATTATTACATACTCCGGGTTTATTTTTTTTAATTCCACTAATAATCTAGAAAAAACTTCTTCACATTTATTCTTTGTAGAATCATTTGCGTTAACTTTCCTATAAAAACCTACAATAGGTTCGCAATATGCGTTTGAAACCTTTATACCTTTGATTTGTTTGTTTTTTAAAGCAAGATCTAAAGAGTTTGTAATAGAGTCCGCATGCGAGTCACCGTATAAAACTATTGGATTTTTTTGTGAATTTAAATCTCCAAACTCACATAACTCTAAATTAGAATATTCTTTTATCGGTTGAGTCCACTGACAAATTGAGTTATCAAATTTTTCTGGTTGAATTGCTTTTAGTTCTTTGGAAGAAAACCTTTCAATAAATCCATTCGAAGAAACACCTATTAATCCCATGGAAACTATCAATGCGCCTACAATTAAACTTGAAAGAAATATTTTTTTTCTCGTAAAGAAATTTTTATTTCTAAAAGGCGTCTCAAAATATTTCCAACTTAAATAAGCCAACAAAAAAGAAATGAGAATTAAAAATAAATAAATTCTATTTGATGGGGGACTAATGCTATTCAATCTTGCGAAAGAAAATATTGGGTAGTGCCATAAATACATACTGTAGGAAATTAATCCAATGAGTACTAAAGCTTTGTGGCTTAAAAATTTATAAGTCAGTGTTCCTTGATTTGAAAAAATTATAAGCAAAACTGTTCCCGTTACAGGCAGAAGCGCTGAAAAGCCAGGAAACTGTGTCGTGTAATCATAAAAAAATATTGGGTAAGATATTAATAAGATACCTAAAAAGGACAGAAGTTGATTTTTTATCTGATTATCTTCTTTTTTATATAATAAATAGATTGCCGTTAGTGAACCGAATAAAAGCTCCCATGCCCTTGTAATGGAGAAAAAGAAACCATATTCCGGAACTGCATTCATTCTTAGTTCTTCATCGATAAATGGAAAACTTGGATTTAAATTTGCTCCAAATTGAGATAGAAAAAAACTAAAAATCGAAATTAAAATAATAAAAAGAGTTAATGCTTTTAATCCTAATTTCCAAGTAATCAAGATCAGCAAAGGGAAAAAAAGATAATACTGTTCCTCTACTGCTAAACTCCATGTATGTAGCAAAGGTTTTTCTTCACCCGCTGTAGCGAAATAGCCAGTTTCGCTCCAGAATTGAAAATTTGATAAAAATAAAGGAATAGAAATTAAGCTATTAGAAAATTCCTTCAATGCCAAAGGGCTCATGACTAAAAAAGCAAAAGGGATTGTGACAATAACTACCAAGAATAATGCCGGTAAGATTCTCCTAGCTCTTCTTTCATAAAAATTTACCAAGGAAAATCTATCATTTATTTTTTCTTGAAGAATAAGAGAAGTTATTAAGTAACCACTAATAACAAAAAAAATATCTACGCCAACAAATCCTCCGGAAAAGATATCAAAACCGGCATGAAACAATACAACAGGAATGACGGCTAAAGCTCTCAAGCCATCTATTTCCTTTCTATAATCAAAGGAGTTGAAGTTATTCATCAGAAAAACTAGTGTTAATAATTTTAGAAATCTCAAAATTTATTTTTTCTTCTGAATTTTCACAAAAGATTTTTTCAGTGAAATCTGACTTTAATTTTGATATTTCTTTTTTTTTCACTTCTGAGATATTGTTCTTAAAGAAATTTAAAAAACCTTCCTTTGTTTCAAAATCTCTCATAAGTTTTTTTTCAATATAATCTTCAAGTTCAAAATACCAACCCTTTTTGTAAACTAGTACTTCAGAAAAAGGTATTGCCTCTACCAAAGCGGTTGAGTTAGTTCCAATAACGAATTCACATCTTTTAAAGTAATAAAAAATGTCTTTATAGTCATCTTGGATAACATGTATATGGTTTGAAGCCTGTTGAAAGAGTGAATACTCTTCGTTCAATGTGTGATACTCCTCGGGTCTCAGCTTATAGAAAATTTTATAATCATGCAGCTCGCTATTTAAATAAAGAGCTAACTCCTGTAGGGCTTTCTTTGTGGTATGCCCATCTGAAATAAATAATATTGATTTACTTTCTTTTTTTATATGTTTGTATTCTTTAATTTTTTTTTCAAAAAAAGGATTTCCACCAACCCTAGTTAGATAGTTTTTATTGTAAGAAGATAATCTAAAACTGCCCCATGCCAAGAAGTAGTCTGATAGATAATTTTTATAATCTTGATCTAAGAGTTGATTATGATTGTAAAGGACATAATAATTTGAAAGTACTCCGTGCTGATAATCTACTGTTGGTATTTTTTTTTTGAAGGCAATATTAATTGATGCATTTAAATAGCCATTATCGTTATAAATGATTATTTTTGGTTTAGAAAATTTAATGATTAATTTTACAAAAAAGGATGTATATTGACCGCGTTTAAAAATTTGAGAGTAAACTTGCTTCCAATTTAAATCAAAGTCATAAGTTTCTTTTACTTGTTTGCCAAATGTCTTTTCTGAGTCTTTCCATTGCCTGTCAACAAAATAAAATATTTTAGAAAGCCTTGTAAAAATTTTTAATAAATAGGAAATATCTATTTTGGTTATTCCTTTAATTCGTAAATCAACTGACTGAGTGTTAAGAACAGAAATTTTATAATTTTTTAAAGATTGAGTTAAATTCCACAGAGGGATATTTGTAAAATCTCCATCTATCTCAACTCTCTTTGGGCTTGAGTTTATTATCAGTACTTCGCTTTTCTTAAAAATACCTCTTAAAGAAATTAAGTCCTTAGGAAGAAGTGAGATATTCTTTAAAAATAACTTTAATATCTTTATAGAGTTAGATTTTTTTTTTCTATCTAATGGAGTTCCTAAAGATAAGTTTTTGTGACTGAAAATAAGCTCATAGACTCCTTGTCTTATAAGGGGCCAAACGTGAAATTTTGAAATTATTATTTTTTCTTTTAAAAAAACCTCTTCAAACTTCAAAAATTTTTCTATTTCATCTTGTATGAAATTTTTAGAAGGATTTTTCATGTGATTACTTAATAGTTTTTCTTAATTTCCATTCTCCATCAGCAAATTTCCAGAGATGAGGGGATCTGAATTCGTTGCAAAGTCTATGAAAATCATCCTCGCTAATGTCAAGATAATCCATTGTCTCTTTAAAATATTTTTCTGGAAACTCTCCATCGAACTTATTAACTAATGCAATAGCTTCTTCTCTATCTATGTGATTGTTTCTAATTTCTTGAGATGCATCATAACTTGCTCTTCCAAGACCAAACTTAATGTAAGTTGTATACCAATGTAGGTCATCAATTTTGTCATCAATGCTTTGATACTTGCCATAAGTGCCTTGAGATCTAAAGGGTCTAGCCTTAAAGCCTGAATTTTCAACAGCATAATAATATGCTTCTTGCGGTACCCATTTCAAATAATATCCCAAGTAATGAATTTGAATATTTGTAGAACTTAGTTCTTCAGAAGAAATTGGCAGATAAGGCATTAAATCTTTCTTTGAAATATTATAATTCTCGATTAGCTCCTGAACAGGAAGTCCGGCAATCCACATATCATTAAAATTATTCATTGTGTAATACGATTTATCCCTCAAAGAATTTGAATTATCTGCTAAAGGATTTCCATATTCGGCTTCATTTTCACCATAAAATACCAAGTCAATACCATATTGTTTTGCTATTTTTGGTGCCAGATTCTTCTGCCCAAGAATAAAAGTTTGAAAGGGGTGGAGAAGATTTTCTATAGACAATTTAGTAAGTTGCTTTTGCACCATGCCATTTGGCCTAAATGAAACATTATCGAATCCTCCGATATCGATCCAATTTTTAAAATTTTGATATCCATAGTCGGTATACAAAATAGGTGGCCATGTGCAAGTTAGAGGATTCATTCCGTACTTGTATTTCAAAATATGCGATTGAAAAATACTATCCTTTCCGCCACTTCCAGGAACTAAGCAATCATAAGAACCGTCATTTTTTCTATATTTATCAAGCAGTTTTAAGAGCTCTTCTTCTCTTTTTTTCCAATCTATTATTTTTTTTTCTTCGGCATGCTTGCATGCATCACAAACCCCATCATTGTCTATATGCATATATTTAGCATCTTCTCTATTTTTTTTATGTTTAAACTCTGGAATGGAAGCTGGTCTTTGGTTAGAAATTACACATTTTTTACAAAATAATACTTCTTCGGGTAACCCGTATAGAGCTCTATTTTTCATCTTTGCTTAGGAATATGATTAAAAAAATAAGTGGAAATTATAATCTATTATTTTTATAAATTATCAGAAAGAACTGAATAAATTTTTAAGCCCTTATCTCCACTTTTTTCTGGATGAAATTGCATGGCGTGAATGTTTTCGAAACTTAAAGAAGAACAATATTTGTATTTTCCGTAATTACTAAAAGTTGTAACTACATCCTGGTCAGTTTCAACATAACAAGAATGCACAAAATACATAAAATCTCCATCTTCATTTTTGCTTAATAAGGTTTTGTCCCAAGTTTGCCCATTCTTATTGATTTTGTTCCATCCAACATTAGGCACAGGGAAAGCATAATTATCTATTTTTTGGAAATCGAATTTAAGGCAGTTTCCTTTTATCAATCCTAGTCCTTTAGCTGTTATGAACTCAGAGCTTTCGTCCATAATAAGTTGCATTCCAAGACATATACCTAAAAAAGGTTTACCAGTTTCGATGAAATTGGAAATGGCATAATCCAACTTTTTTTCCTTTAAGTTATGCATTGCATGATCAAAAGCACCTACTCCCGGCAAGATAATTCCTTTGGATTTTTTTATGTCTTCTGAAGAAGAAGTGATTTTTGAATTTATACCTGCTTTTTTACATGCCAAATCTACGCTATAAAGATTGCTCAACCCATAATCAATAATTGCAATATCAATACCATTTTTCATTTTTATTATTTTTCTAATCTTAAATTATATCCAGCATTTGATAAGGTTTCTTTTACAGAAGTTATTGTAAAATCTCCAAAATCTTTAAAGGATATATTTTTACTTAGGTACTCTGTATTGCCATCGTCATTAGACTTATTTTTTATTCTATCTAGATTTAATAAGCCATAATGAAAGATAGATGAGGCTCCAAATGCATCTACATCTGAAATATTTAATAATTCTAAGAAGTGTTTGGGCTCTTTTGCTCCACCATGAAAAATCAGTGGAATTTCAAGCTTTTCTTTAACTAAGCGATATAGATCAAGGTTGTAACCCTC
>CEOO01077877.1_pt1 | contig 13170 bp, 21 predicted proteins | sample 530321 | NCBI WGS metagenome assembly CEOO01 (sample SAMEA2619927, study PRJEB7988) | marine metagenome | biome: marine biome (ENVO:00000447); feature: surface water layer (ENVO:00002042); material: "saline water (ENVO:00002010), including plankton (ENVO:xxxxxxxx)" | depth 5 m
ATTACTTTTAATTGCTTGTAATAATGACTCAGCAGTATACTCTGCTCCGCCTGCGTCAATTCCTATGTCTGCTGGTTTTAAACTTGCGGCTTCTTTACCACCAGCAACAAATTTACTACCACCAAATTCTGCACCTTTAATCAAAGGCGAAACGGAATTCTTTGTAACAATATGTATTGGTGTTTTCTCTTTATCGTTCTTATCATATCCGTATAATTCAAACGGAACTTTTTTATTTCCGCCAGCACGCCAAGTTTGAAAGTTTTTTACATTGTCGTATTCAGTAGGTGGATCTGATTGTAATTGAATTTTTGGAGGAATTATAATTTCTTTATTATCTTTTGTTTTGAAAGGTGTCAAATTATTAATATAGTTTAAAAATGTTTCTTTACGATCAGGCTTTCTATCCTTCATAAGTTCATCACCTGTTAGATAGGGAGATGCTTCATATAATTTACTTTTAAATTGTGTGTAACGCATTAAACACTTACCTCAATATCAAAATTATTGTAGCCAAGATCAAATAATTTATTTGCTACATCTTCAGCAATTAAGTCTGATTCATCTTCGTCTAATTTTGCATGTGTTTCTACTGTAAGAATAGTTTGTCCTTGCTCTGACTCAGTTAGACTATAATTAGTTTCGCTTTCTAACAACGCAGGAGAAGCCATTGTAGCAACTTCTGAAACTACAATATCGTCTATTTCTTCTTTGTTATCAAAAATAATATTAATAAAATTTTCCATATTATATCCTAGTGGTTAAGTCTTACACTGTTTACAGTTCCATCTGTATATACTAATTTTGCTCTAACATAGACAAAATTTCCTGTAAAATTTGCATATTTAACTTCTGTTTGATTTGCAACAGTTACGATATCTACGTCAAACCAATCAGCGTCTGTTGGCGTAGTTGCTAATGTTGCTTGTATAGTAATAGATCCTGTTAATCCTGTGTAATCATACTGTACAGTATGCACACCATCTGATCTTCCGTAGAATCCGTCACCTCTAAAGTTGGATCCAGTCACAGTTTCAGTCGTACTGTCCCCTGGATGTGTATTTGCTGATAAAATTATTTCACTTGTACTCGGCATAATACTATTTATGCAAATCGTTACGTGAAACATATTTTATTACACGCCGTATTTGTCCACCTAATGCTATCTTTGCCAACATAAGATAACGTTCATTTTTTGCATAAAAGTAAAATCCTTCAGCAAAATGATTATTTCTTACCACACGTTTGGCTACATTACCTATTCTAAATCCGTCTGGGTTATTCTCGCAGTAGTCCGCAAAGTTAGGATCAACTTTCCTTCCTAAGATTGCTTTGTATTCCCAAACAACATCGCCGTCTATAATTTTAGTATTTGCATTGTCAATTAAATAGTCAAATATTTCATCATTTTCTGGCTCATGCCATTGCCAACAATCAACTTGACCCATTAAGTTTTTAAGCCATTCAGGTTCGTTCGAATAAATGTCAAGATTAAACCCTTCACAACGAACCATTGCATGATCTTTGTTTTTTTCTAGTGCATTATATACAACGCAGGCATCCATAAATGTTTCTAAACTTACAGTCTTTTCTTTTTTACGTGAATGTATATGATTGAAAGGACTTTGAATAGGCATATCTGCTTCGGCATCACTTTGCATAGCATCTAGTTTAGATTTTACATATCCTAGATTCATTCCGCGAAAGATAGGGCCAACAGTATTTTTTACTCTAAGTTTGTAAAGGTACTTGTTGTAGAATAATTTAGTTGTGTAGAACTTCTGTAACATCTTTTACCTTTTTCGTAATAGGTTTTAGATGCAGTTTTTCATCAGCGACATCAATTTTTAAAGTACCACCATCTTTGAGATCACCAAATAAAAGCATCTTACTTAGGGGTCGTTTAATTTCTTTGTCAATGTATCTGTGCATAGGCCTTGCACCCATCTTGCTATCAAAACCATTTTCTACAAGATGATCTAGTGCTTCATCACTTATTTCACAAACAACATTTTTATCATCTAACATTGTTTTCAGCTCTAATAAGAACTTACCAACAATCTTAAGCATAATAGGCTTTTCAAGTTTACCAAATGTAACAACACCATCCAGCCTATTTCTAAATTCTGGAGCAAAGAAACGTTTAAATTCTTCGTCACCATAGTCACCGTCAAGTGCTTGACTAAATCCAATAGTGTTTTTCTCTGCTTGTTCTGCACCTAAGTTAGTTGTAAGGATTAAGATACAATTACGTGCATCTGCTTCTTTACCGTCACTACCAGTAATTTTACCATTGTCCATAATTTGTAATAGGATTTGTGAAATATCTGGGTGTGCTTTTTCTATCTCATCTAACAGTAAAACACAATTAGGATGTTCTTGTAGTTGATTAATTAGTTGTCCTGCATGTTCGTCATGACCAACATATCCTGGAGGAGAACCAATAAGTTTACTTACACTATGTTTTTCTTGATATTCTGACATATCAAAACGTGCAAGGTGAATACTTAAATTTTTAGCAAGTTGTTTCGCAAGTTCAGTTTTACCAACACCTGTTGGACCCATAAACACAAACGATCCAATTGGTTTTTCTTCTGATTTTAAACCTGCTTGTGCAACAAGAATTTTATCAACAATTTCTTCAATCGCTTTATCTTGTCCATAAACATTAAGTTTTAAATTCTTATCTAATGTTGCAAGATTATTAGTTTCTTTCTGTTGTATTTGCTCCGGAGGAAGGTTAACAAATTTTGCAAGTTCATATTTGATTTCTTCAGGACCAACAATACGTTCGCCTTCTACATTATTAACTTTAAATCTTGAACACGCAAGGTCTATTAAATCAATTGCTTTGTCAGGTAATTTTTTATCAGTAATATATTTTACTGAAAGTTTTACAGACTCGTCAATTGCTTCTTGTGTGATAGTTGTAGCATGAAACTCTTCATAATATTTTTTAATTCCTTGTAGGATATCTGTAGTTGTTTTCTTATCAGGCTCGTCAACACTTACACGTTGGAATCTACGCATCAATGCTCTATCTTTTTCAAAGTACTTACGATATTCGTCCCATGTTGTACTTGCTACTACTTTGATATCGCCTTTGCCTAGTGCTGGCTTTAACATATTTGCTAAATCATTAGAGCTTTGTCCGCCACCTGCACCTGCACCGTTCATCATATGTGCTTCATCAATGAATACAATAGTTTTGCCTTGACGTTTAATAGCCGCCATAACAAGTTTAAATCTTTCTTCAAAGTCTCCGCGGTATTTACTACCTGCTAACATTGCACCAATGTCTAAATTGTATACACTATATTCCTCAAGGAATGTTGGAACTTCTTTATTAACAATTCTATAAGCAAGTCCTTCTGCAATAGCAGTTTTACCAACACCCGGATCACCTACTAGTAGAACATTGTTCTTTTGTCTGCGTCCTAACGATAAACAAATACTTTCTAATTCTTCTGTACGTCCAATTACAGGATCAATTTTACCATCTTCAACTTTTTTGTTAAGGTTAGAAGTAAATGCTTTTAATGCTCTTTGTGCATGTCCTGCCATTTCTTCATCTTCAGCAGTGCCTACAAATTCATTGTTGATATAAGTGTTAAATGCTTCCTTTTCAACTCCTGCTTTTGTCACAGTATATGTTGCAAATGATTTCTTTTCATTTAGTAATGATAAAAATACATCACAAATATCAATATGCTGTCGTCCACTAAAAAGAACTTGTGTAAATGCTCTATTCATTACACGTTCAACAGTTTGGGTTTTCTTTGGCTTATATTTTGTTCCTGGTGGTACTTTGATATCATCTAATTTAGTTTGTAGATATGTCAAAATATCATTTTGAAGAGGCTGAACATCAATACCAAAACCTTTCAAAATATTGGTAAAATTCTCTGTACAAAGCATTGCAAATAGAAGATGCTCTAGTGTAACATACTCATGCTCTAGTCTCTTAGCATCTTTGATTGCTTTATCAAATACTACTTGTAGCTCTTCGCTCGGTTCAACCATATGTTTTTATTCCTTTTTCTATAATTGTATTTACATTATACGGTATTAGTACTTTAAAGTCAACTATATTTTTCGCCAATTTGCTCAATAAGCCGCTTGTCCGCAGTATCAAGTCCTGATGGTGTTTGTCCTATAATTTTGACTAAAATATTTCCTGGATTGCCTTGTCTGTTTGGTAAGCCTTTGCCTGTAATTTTTAAAACTGTACCAGGTTGTGTTCCTCCAGGCACATTCAAATTCACATTTGCACCACCTGGAACACTTATGTTTAAGTAACAACCAGTTACAAGTTTCAGTGTGTTTATTCTCTTACTAGTAATTAAATCTATTCCGTTTACTTCGAAGTCATTTGTGGATTGGATTACTATTTGCACAAACAAATCACCTGGCGGTATCTGTTTAATATCGTGTTGACCCATTCCAGAATATCTAACTTTGTCTCCATTACGTATTCCTACAGGTATTTTAATATCAACTGTTTGCTCCATACCATTATTCAATCTATATGTAGCAAGAACATTTTTTCCTGTATAAACTTCTGCTATAGTGATATTACAACCTATTGTAATATCTGAATTACGCATTTGTTGCCTTGCACCAAACCCAAACTGACTCATTAGATCATTAATATCAAAGCCGCCAGCAAAGCCACCGCCATTAAAATGCTGTGATCTAAAGCCACCAGCTTGTTGCGGATCAGTTGTACCATACTGATCATACATCTGTCTTTTTTGTGGATCTTTTAGTGCAGAATATGCTTCGTTGATTTCCTTAAACTTAGACTCATCACCACCTCGATCAGGGTGATGTTGCATACTTGCTCTCTTGTATGCTTTCTTAAGTTGTTCTTCTGAAGCGTTTCTGTCGACACCTAGTATGTTATAGTAGTCCATACTAGTACTTATTGGATTTATTTTCTAGATTTATCAGTTCCGGTGTATAATCCAAACCATGCCGCGCCAGCACCAACAACAATACTAATCAAACCTGATTGTTCCATTGTAGGATCTGCTAAGTTCATATACCAAATTACACATTTGTAAAGTAGTATAATATAAACTGTTAAGAACAGTCTTGGAAAAATTCTCCAAGCATCTACTGCTCTTGCCATGTGTATTATTTTTGCATATGGATTAGGACCCAAATCCTTTACACTTGTGTCTACTTCTAAATCAAGTTTTACTTTACGTGTTGTGTTATCTTCAGTAGCGACTACAACTGCATCAGGCTTTTTTTCCGGTGCCGGTTTTGTTTCTAGTTCTTCTAGACTCTTTCTTGGCATTACTTTCTCCCTCTTAGTTTATCAATTTCTTTTTTATTTTCTTCAATGTCATCTCTATTTCTTCCTATTTTGGAATCTTGAGCTTTATCTATAAGTTCTTGCATTCTAAGACCTCGCTCAATATCAGAATCTAAATGAAGATCTTTATTGATAATTTTTTCTAATTTTAAACTATGTATGCGATCATTAGCAACATATCTCCAGGTATATCCTCTTGTGCCATAACAACCAAACACAGTTTCTCTCAAACCAATCTTTACAATAATAGATTGTTCTCCGTCTAATAATACTTCATCGCCCTCATTAAATGCTGGATTAAATCTAAATTTTAATCCTTGCATAAAGTTTGTGGCAAAATCTTTAAACCAAAAAGCGGCAGAAATACTGACAAGTATTGCAATCCATGGCACAAGCATTTCTGCGACACTAAGGCCCATACTGTCAAATAGTTCCATTTATTTTTTCTCCAACTTCTTAATTCTTTTTTCGAGTTCATCGATCTTCTTCGTAACATGTGGATACTTTTTACGCCATGCATCATCAGGTTGCTGTAACCATGTCCAACCATAACGTTCAACTAAAAAGTCAACAATTAGATCAAACTTGGCATACAGCCATAATCCTATTCTTGTGCTTTTAAAATATGTTGAAAATGCTAAGCCAAAAAGCGATCCAACTAGTGCTGTGTATATCCACAGGCGATCACTCGCCATTCTTTCTATCATTTCCCACATAGTTCTTCCCTCTTATTACTGTGTGTATTTATCGATATATTCTGCGAAGATCTTGTTGGATTTTGGACCGTTATGTAGACAATCCCTTGCACGATCTACACCTTTTGGTAATAGTTTGAATGGAAATGCAAGTTGGCCATCTACGTGCAATTTGCCGTAATGAAAATAATAGTTATATACTGGAACTCCTGCAAGTTTCCAAGCATTCAATACAGAAGTTTGTATTAGGTATGCTACTGTTTTGTAATGCTCTGTGTTTTCAACAAAGTTTATCCATGCGTCTTGTTGTCTTTTTTTGACGTGCAATTTTTTTGAGAAAGTCCAGTCATCATCTTGAACCACCCAATTACCCAAAAACAATGGCTTTTCACCACTGTTCATTTCATCACCGTTATAGAACAGTTGTCTAGAAATTTCAGGCCAACATATTATTACCTTTTTAGGAATATAATTGTTTTCAATAAGTGCAATAGTATTATGATGAATCGTGTCAGGACCTGCACCACAAACACCCATGTTAATTGTAGGAAATCCAGACAGTTTTGAATATAATGAAGGTATTGTGTCCTTTAAGTAATTACCTTTTCCGTACACATGACTACACCCCATAAACAGAACTTTATTTTTCCATTTGAAACTGTCAAATTCAGGACAGCGATAACCATAAGAATTATGTTTATATTCTATATCGTCAGCATTGTAATAATACCAACCTTCTCCTAACTGCTTTCTGATATGTTGCCAGGCTTCTTTATCATCATTCTCAAGCCAATGTTGTACTGGCGGATGAAATTTATTGAGGTTAAGAATATCTAAATGGGGCATAAAGATATTTATAATTAGAAAGAACAGGCTACAGAAGCACCTGGTTCTATGTTTACACTTTTTTCGCTGATTTCTACTTTGGGCTCGGGCTTTGCTTCACAGTCTACTTGCCTATTACAACTACTTGTCAGCAGTATCAGGATCAAGAGGCTTAACAGCGTTTTCATAATATACAATAATTGCTTTTTGCTGTTCTATATAACGTCTTAGTTCGGCAAAGTTCTTAGATAGGTTTTCGTAGTCTTTTATACTAATGGCAACATATGCATCGCCACCGTTCTTTGCTTCAAATTCTTTTTTGAATTCTTCAAAATTTTCTTCAGGTGATACAACATAAATTTTTATTTCGTTCATTTGCACAGGCTTGGGCATAGGAACGATAGGAACTGTAGTCTTTTCAATTTTAGTAACTACTTTAATTTCCGGTTCTTTATAAAAAGTACTACAACTAGTCAGTAGGAGTACTACCAGTAATAGACTCGAGATCTTTCCAAAGTTCATCTGTTTTACCTTGCATTCTGTTTTCAATTAGTCCTGGCTTCTTATTAGCCAAGTGTGTTAAATTATGTTTATTTAAAGTAGCACGAAGTTCATCTCCGTATGCTTCTGACTTAGTTAGATCAGAATTTAATTGATCCGTTAAAGTATTAAGTCTTGCATTGTCTGCTTTAAGCGTTGCAATACTTGCTTCACTAGTTGCAACAGCTTGTTCAAGTTTTGCATTATTAAGTCTTGCAATTTCTAAGTTGGATTGTAACTGTTTAACGTAAAAGAATCCGCCACCAGCAACAGCCAGAACTATAAAGACCATTGCAATTTTCAATCCACTAAACATAATACTATTTACCCTAGTAACTTTCCCAGCGTCTTAGGACCAACTATTCCATCAGCAACTAAGCCGTTTGAACTCTGCCACTCTTTTACAATACGTGCAGTGCCTGGACCAAAAATACCATCAGCAGGAGAAATGTCAAGTTTTTCTTGCACTTCTGCTACTAGTGGACCACGTGATCCTTGCTTAATTGTTTGATTGTAGTCTACCTCTGGTTCTTCGAAATCACCACCTAATACATCCATTGCATGTAGGTAATGTTTTTTACGGTCGTCTAATCCAATAGTACCACCGTTAATACGTTTGGTTGCACCAACAATGTCCATTGCATCACAATACTTGTTAAGTCCGTTTGTATCCCAGAACCAACATGCTGAATCTAATGCACCTTTCTTAGTGCGTACATAATCAACTGCTTCCTCTGGAGTCATTTCCATTGCTTCGCCAAATTTTGTATAATTATAACGTCCTGTTAACTGAAGAATGCCACCACCGCGAAAGCGCCAGCCGTCACCGCTATCAGTATCGCCGTTGTCCATACGTGAAGCATAAATGACATTAGCAATTTTTTCTGGTTGTCTGTGATATTCATTTGCATCTCTGCCTGCTCTTCTAAAATATTTAGGGAAAATAGTATTAAGTGCTTTTGCACTATAGTTTAGGTTTTCAGTTAAAACCCTAAAGCCTCCGGATTCGTGTCCACATTGTGCAATAAACATAGCAACTCTTTCTGCTGTATCTACTTCCCATAGTGGAAGTATTTCGCACATTGCTTCATACCAGTCTTTCCAGTCGTCTCTATGGATAAGCTCTTCAGCCATCCATTCTTCGAAATCAAATTTAAAGTGTTCTTTAGCCATTTGTATTATCCTTTGTTTGGCAGTCTTGGCATCGGCACTGCTCACATACTTTGATATTTATAACTTTGCTATCGCCATCTACAAAATCTTTGGTTAATGCTGTACCGCAATGTTTACCATGTCCGCAATTTTGACAACTTGTCATTTAGATCCTTTTTAAATGTAGATTATAACCTTCATTAGTTAATACGATTGTATCACCGTATTTTGTAATGTTATAATCTCCTAAAACTTTGGAAAGGAAAATGACTTCACCCATGTCTTTCATGTTTATTGTTTCGTCAAGCACAGTTTCTTTACCAAAGTCGGTTACGTTAAATCTTAGTGGTTGAGCATAGGTGTTCTTAATTATTAAAGTTTCACCCAACATGTCAATAGACTCAGCATAACTCTTAGTAAAGAAATTTTTATAGTTTTCGTATTGAGTTTCATTTACTGCAATCTCATAACTTTCTTTATCAACAGGTATGCTAGAACTTAAATTCTCTTCATCTAAGTCCTTACTTTTAAAATTCTTATAATATCTAAATCTCATTTTTTCAAGGTCTGCTAACTTACCAACACCGTCAGCAATTTCTAAAATATTTGAAGTAATATCTTTGTTACGTTCCATTTCAACAAATACTTTATATGTACCATCAGTTTGTTCACCTGATGTAACATCTGCATCTAGTACAAAAGGATATCCTTTTTCAATAAAATTTTCTAAATCTTTTGCAGGTTCATTCCCGTGTACACTAAAAGCAAGTGTTACAATATCTGAATCTTCACCCATTTTAGATTTGTATGAATCTATTTCAACAACTTTGTCAATAAGGTGTGCTAAATCTTTTGCTAATAATCCCATTATACTGTCTCTAGTTCTTCGCCACCTGCAACATCAGCAGTTGCTTCAGCACCTGTATCTGCCGGTTGTGTTTCTGGAGTAATACTTGCTTCAGTACCTGTATCAACTTCGTAACTTTGCATTGCTTTGTAGCCACCATAGATATCTGAAATTAATTTTTTAGGCATCATAATTTCTACTACCCAAATAGGTAATGTATCTAGTTTGCCTTTTTTTGTACCTGGACGAATATCATCTGGTTTACGTATTTTACGTGGTCTAATAATTTTGTCTCTTTTGTAGGTTACTTTACAGTCATAATCTAATAGTCTTTTGCCACCCATTGGATCTGGCATTTGATCAATTTCCCACATAAAAGCACATGTTACCCAATGACGTGAAATCCTTGGGCCATGGACTAATTCTCCTTGATCCCAATTTTCGTACACATATACATCTAAATCATCTAATACTCTTTCGAAGTCTTTAAGCACTGTAAATGCAACATCGCTGTCGTATATTTCTGATATGTTTTTAACTACGTCTGTGATATCTCTCATTATATCGCCACCTATTCTTATACATAGTTATTTATCTTATAAGTTAGGTTAGTAGTTAACACTTGACAAACCGTGATAAATATTTTTGTAAGCAAAGTTAGGGCTTACTGAAGTCACATTAAAGGAGGACACTTCATGAGTGCAAAGCGAGCTCGCAAGAGCAAGAACTTTCACAATAATGTTGTTCAAATTAATAATTACCTTCCTGAAAAGCAGAAAACTGTTAAAATCGTGCCGCGTAACAGAGCACAAGAATCTTACATGCTGACACTTGCTAATCCAAAGAAAGACGTTGTCTTTGGCATAGGTCCTGCTGGCACAGGTAAGACTCTTATTGCGGTATTAACAGCAATTAAGTTTTTTAAAGAGGGTATTGTGGACAAAATTATTGTAACAAGACCAGCTGTTTCAGTTGACGAAGACCTAGGTTTTTTACCTGGGACACTAGAACAAAAAATGGCTCCCTGGACAAGACCAATATTTGATGTATTACGTGAGTATTTCACGTCAAGAGAAATTGAAGGTATGATTGCTGAAGGTGTAATTGAAATAGCACCCCTAGCATACATGCGTGGTCGAACATTTAAACGAGCATATATTATTGCTGATGAGATGCAAAACTCAACAACAAGTCAAATGAAAATGCTCTTAACACGTTTAGGCGAAGGTTCTAAGATGGCAGTAACAGGTGACCTTAATCAAGCAGATAGAATGAAAGATAATGGTCTTATAGACTTTATCAATCAATTAACACGGTTTGGTAATAGCACCCACCTTGACTACGTTACTTTTGACCATCAAGATATCGAAAGGCATAACGCAGTGAAGGAGGTATTAGAAGTATACGGTGACGAATAGGCTATTTTAGCTCATTCATTATCGGAAAGATTTTGCTGATTACTTTGGCACAGGCATGGGCTATTTCCATATGCTCTTTCTGTGTTCCATTAGCGCCACGTAGCTCAATATAATGGACCCAGCTTCTAATGGTTCCATTCATATAAAGTCGTGTTTTGGTACAGCCTTCGGGTAGTACTACACGAGCTTGTTCTTTAGCGATCCCGTTATAGATTGCCCATTCGTATACTGAACGTGCTTTATCAATAACTTCTCTTTGTTTTTCGCGCCAAGCATGATGTAGTTCACTTTCATCACTAAGCTCGATACTGTTTTGCCTATTCTTTTCATCTTGTAAACGAGCTTCTCTAGTTTGAAAAGTATCAGCCATATCTTCAGGATTAGCATATCTTTGGCTGAATTCTTGAAAACTAAAACTTCTGTGTCTTACAATTTGATGAGCAATATCTCTAGTTGTATCTATTTCTAAACATGCACTTACCATTTCTAATGGAGACCAATGCTGATGTTTAATTAGATACTTAATAAGTTTTTCACTTGTTTCTTTATTCATTTGATTACTAGGATTTGATACTCTTGCACAAAAGGCAACAAGATCTTGCACATCTCTCAAATGCTGATGAGTATAATCTTCAACAGGTTGTGAATAACTAATTAATCTAACGTTCATTTAAAACTCCATATCTGCCGCTATAATATAACGATCGTTTAATGATTGTACTACGCCTGGTCGATGCCATACCGATCCAGGATAAATCATCCAGTGTCCTGTTTTCCAAGGTACAAAAAAGTTACCTTCACCTTCTGGACTAACGGGTGCTAGTTCTGTTCCTGCTTGTTCTAAGTCTTTAACATCTTCTGGTAGATGCAAATAAAATACACCACTTACAGTTTTTGTTGCAGGATTATGATTATGATGATGCCACAGAGTATCTCTATCTTCAGCATGTTTTAAACTTGTTTGAAAAGCCCAACTTTGTACATTTTTAATTTGTACTTCTTTTCCTAAGAATTTGAAAGCACTCCAAATAAAAGCCATTTTCAAATCTGTAAAATTTTGAAATACATTCCAGTTAGTCTGGTACTTAGGGCTATTATGCCAAAACTTTCCTGCACGTATACCCATTTCAATATCATTACGCATACGTTCTCTATGGTTTTCGTCAATCAGACTATTCCAGTCATAATATTCATATTCTACCATCAACCTGTCCTTAATACAATGTGTACACCCCACGGACTAATTACTGGAGGTCCAATAGTATCAACGCCGATAACTTTGACAGCATTGCTAAAGTCTGGGTGCATTTTTTCTTCTTCAAACCAACCAAGGTCACCACCATGTCTAGGACCGCTTGCACATGCACTATTTTTAGCCGCGGCTTCGTCCCAACTGATATCACCTTTTTTCAGTTCTAATATAAGTCTTTCAGCATCTTCAACTGCAACACCTAACGGTCTTTCGTGTGTGCTGTTTTGTGCTTTGTCAAAACTTAATAAAATATGTTTACATTTTAATTTCATTAATCACCTTTGCCTGGTTTCTCAGAAAAGTATTTCATTTTGCCTTCTACTCCTGCCCACTCTTCTGCATCTTTAGGAACATCTTCTGGTCGTGCTTGACTTATGTTTGGCCAAGTGTTTGACCATTTGTAATTTAAATCGTACCACTTATTATCCTTATCTTCATAATCTGTAATAATTGCATCAACAGGACATTCTGGCAAACATACTCCGCAATCAATACATTCATCAGGATTAATTACAAGCATATTTTCTCCTTCGTAAAAACAGTCAACTGGGCAAACTTCTACACAATCCATGTGTTTACATTTTACACAATTATCATTTACTAGGTATGTCATAGATCTCCTTTTTCTCGCATCTCAGCTCGAATTTTTGTAGCACTAATATTATGTATCTCTTTTCCTAAGTCATGTTCTGTAAATGTGTATCCTACACCACGACCATAACTAATATCTACAATATTAGGTACTATCATTATTGTATATTCTCTTTGATAAACATATCCTTCTTTTTCAAGTTCTTTTTTAATGTTATCTTCTACATCCGTAACTTTAAAAGGATTGTCGTCTTGTGTCATTGTACGCCCGCCTGATGCATCTGTATCTTGGGGTACAGTTCTAATCATAATACATACTTGACCTGTTTCAGCAAGGGCACGTTTAAAAAGTTCTGTGTGTCCTGGATGCCAAGGTTGCCAACGTCCAAGCATTTGTGTTGTGGGTTTAAATGTATCAAACATTTTTCTTCTCCATGTAGTTCATAACTACTTCTGAAAGTTGTTGGTGTGTATCAGTAAACCATTGCTTTACATGATAATCAAAATTTGTAGGCGCTTGGAACATC
>CEOO01099830.1_pt1 | contig 13148 bp, 13 predicted proteins | sample 530321 | NCBI WGS metagenome assembly CEOO01 (sample SAMEA2619927, study PRJEB7988) | marine metagenome | biome: marine biome (ENVO:00000447); feature: surface water layer (ENVO:00002042); material: "saline water (ENVO:00002010), including plankton (ENVO:xxxxxxxx)" | depth 5 m
ATTGTTAATGTTATAGCCATAAATTTATCAATTGCTACCGAATAATAATCGCCTTTATTCGGACCAAGTAACCACCAAATACATGGTATAATGATTGCTATATGCGACAGTATCATATGAGAAAATAGACTTCTATATTTAAGTGCACCATTCTTATCTAATTTGCAAACCATACATCCTCTCTGATTTTTCATGTTATCTAACTATATATAATAACTAGATAATTATTATATACAGCGTTATTTATATTTTCTATATATTTTTGGAATATTCAAAAACAATAAATAAAGAATCAATATTAGTATTTATATAATACCGAATTAAAAACCTAAAAAATTGAAATAACAATTATTAATTATAAACATCAAATCATGGAATATAACTTTAAATCCGCAGAAGTTGGTTTTTCAAATAATTTGGAAACACTTATTCGCGAAAAAAGCGAAATTAAGATGAAAGAAGAAGACACAAGCTTTTTGCTTGATGATCTTGGAAATTATATTGAAGAGCCATATGCAATTATTGAATCTTATTTTGAAGGTCAGTATTTGGAACGGTTAGTTAGACACCAAATAGAATCATATAATCATTTTATTAATTATCAAATTCAAAGGACTATACAGATGTTTAATCCAGTCTTAATTCATTCGGAGAATGATTACGTTGCAGAAAAAGATAAATATTTCTTAGAAATCAATATTTCCTTTGCAAACTTTAAATTATATCCACCTCAAATATATGAAAATAATGGTGCTACAAAAATTATGCTTCCACAAGAAGCTAAATTACGTAATTTTACATACGCATCTACTATGACATTAGACATCAATATTCAATATATTGTACGCAATACCGAAAATATGGACAATCCGAAAATATTTGAAAAAACATTATCAAAAATTAATATCGGAAAGATACCTATTATGTTGAAATCATCTATTTGTGTACTAACACAAAATAAGCAATTAAATAATGAACATACTGGAGAATGTAAAATGGATTGTGGTGGTTACTTCATTATCAAAGGATCTGAGAAAACAGTTCTAGGGCAAGAAAGAGCAGCAGAGAATAGAATCTATTGCTTTGATGGAAAAAATACAACAAAATGGAGCTGGTTTGCAGAAATTAAGTCTGTTCCTGACTTCAAGTGTATTTCTCCCAAGCAGATTGAAATGATGATAGCAAGTAAAAATAATGGTTTTGGTCATGGTCTATTTGTAAGTATTCCAAGAATTAAACAACCTATTGAATTATTTATTCTGTTTCGAGCACTTGGTATTGAAAGTGATAAAGATATTTGCAAACACATCCTCCTTGATATTGAAAATAAAGATCAAGCCCAACTATTAAACTATTTACAAGCCTCTATTATTGATGCAAATAAATATATGTCAAAAGAGGAGTGTATTGATTATATTACAAACTATGCAGCGTTTACACCACTAAATATGGATAAAGAAACAGGAGCTAGAAAAAAGAAAGAATTTACAATCGAAGTATTAGATACTGATTTGTTTCCTCACTGTAAAACTGTTACCCAAAAATTGTATTTACTTGGATATATGGCTAGTAAACTTATTAGAACAAGTCTTGGTAAAATTCCATGCGATGATCGCGATTCTTATGTTAATAAGCGTATTGAATTGACCGGAACACTATTGAATAACTTGTTCAGAAACTATTTTAATAAGCTTGTAAAAGAAATGCAAAAACAAATCGTTCGTGAAATAAATAATGGTTCTTGGAGATCAACAGAAGATTACGAAAATATAATTAATATGACAAATATTTATAAAATAATGAAATCTGCTACTATTGAAAATGGAATTAATAGAGCTTTATCTACTGGTGATTTTAGTATCAAACAATCAAATAGTAGTAAGGTTGGTGTAGCTCAAGTGCTAAGTAGACTTACATATGTTTCCAGTTTAAGCCATTTGAGAAGAATTAATACACCCTTGGAAAAAAGCGGTGAATTGATTGAACCAAGAAAACTACATGGAACAACTTGGGGTTTCTTATGTCCAGCAGAAACTCCAGAAGGTCAATCGATTGGTGTTGTAAAAAATATTAGTTATATGGCACATATTACCATACCCACTAACAGCAACGCTTTATATGATTACGTTGATCCATATTTGATTTCATTAGAAACAAACGATAATTTCTATGGAAAAGTAAAAGTATTTATAAATGGTTGTTGGTTAGGCGTTACAGAAAAGCCTATTGAACTATATAATGATATGAAAGATAAGAAATACAAAGGCATTATCAATATTTATACCTCTATCATATTTAATTATAAAGACCTTGAAATAAGAATTTGTAATGATGGAGGACGTCTAACAAGACCTGTGTTAAAAGTTAAAAATAACAAAGTAATTATTACCAAAGAACATATAGAAAAAATTGTCTCAAAAGAGCTTAAATGGAATGAACTACTTACAAATTGTAAATTAGATGAGTCTGTTATTGAATATATTGATGCAGAAGAACAAAATTATAGTATGATAGCGATGAAATCGAAGGAAGATTATTTACAAGATAGAAAATTTTCATTTAACTATACACATAGCGAAATTCATCAAAGCACCATTTTCGGAGTACTAGGTTCTTGTATTCCTTATCCGGAACATAATCAAGCACCAAGAAATACCTATCAATGTGCTATGGGTAAACAGGCTATGGGTGTTTATGCCACAAATTATGATAAACGAATGGATAAGACTGCTTATGTGTTAAATTATCCTACAAGACCATTAGTTGACACACGAGTGATGAATTTCTTAAAATTAAATCAAATACCTTCTGGTACGCAAATTCATGTTGCTATTATGACACATACTGGATATAATCAAGAAGATAGTGTATTAATTAATAAAGCATCACTAGATAGAGGTTTGTTTTTAGCAACTATTTATCATACAGAAAAGGATGAAGATAAAAATATTATTCGTGATGAAATTATTCGCTGTAAACCAGATCCTGCAAAAACAAAAGGAATCAAGTTTGGAAATTATGATAAAATTAACGAACAAGGATTTATACCAGAAAATACTTTGGTAGAAAATAGAGATGTTATTATTGCCAAAACCATCCCTATTAAAGAAAATCGAAACGATCCAACAAAGGTAATTAAATATGAAGATCAAAGTAAGACATTTAGAACAACCGAAGAAACTTACATCGATAAAAATTATACTGGAAGAAATGGTGACGGTTATAACTTTGCCAAAGTTCGTGTTCGTACTTTAAGAAAGCCAGTATTAGGAGATAAATTCTCAAGTAGACATGGACAAAAAGGTACTATTGGAAATATTATTGATGAATGCGATATGCCATTCACAAAAGACGGAATGAAACCTGATCTTATTATTAATCCACATGCAATTCCATCCAGAATGACTATTGCTCAATTAAAGGAAACCCTATTAGGAAAAGTGTTAATTGAATTAGGTATGTTTGGAGATGGTACAAGTTTTGGAAATCTAGATGTCAATACAATTAGCAAAGAACTTCAAAATCTAGGCTATGAAAGTTATGGTAATGAAATTATGTATAATGGATTAACTGGAGAACAAATTGAAACCAGCATATTCTTTGGTCCTGTATTTTATCAGAGACTAAAACATATGGTAAATGATAAGCAACATAGTCGTTCTATTGGTCCTATGGTAAATCTTACTAGACAACCAGCTGAAGGTAGAAGTAGAGATGGTGGTTTTAGAATTGGAGAAATGGAAAGAGATGTTATGATAGCACATGGTATTTCCAGATTTTGCAGAGAACGTTTATACGATGTTTCAGATAAATATAGTATGCATATTTGTAATAAATGTGGTATGATCGTATCATTTAACAACGGAGATAAAAATAAAAAATATATAAATAACGATTTCCGAACTCATCTATGTCATACATGTGAAAATCGATCCGACTTTTCCAAAGTAGATGTGCCCTATGCTTATAAACTCTTGAGTCAAGAATTACAAACAATAAACATCGTTCCTCGTATTATAACACAAAGAAAATAAATTATTATAATATATAAAATGTCTATACCCAAAATTATATTTATTATTCCATACAGAAATAGAGATAAACAAAAAAAAGAATTTTTAGAAAAAATGGAATATATTATGGAAGATTATGATGAAAACTTATATAAAATATTTTTTATTCATCAAAAAGATGATAGGGAATTTAATCGAGGAGCAATGAAAAATATTGGATTTTTGTTTATAAAAAGTAAATATCCTAATCATTATACAAACATAACACTTGTTTTTAATGATGTAGATACGTACCCAAAAGAAAAAAATATATTCGATTATGAAACAACTAGCGGAACAATAAAACACTTTTATGGAACTACAAATGCATTAGGTGGAATATTTTCAATAAACGCAAAAGATTTTGAAGACATAGGAGGATTTCCTAATTTTTGGTCTTGGGGTTATGAAGATAACATGATACAATACAGAGCTATTTATTTTAAATTAAAAATAGATAGATCTAATTTTTATTCTATTATGGATAAGCGTATTAATCAAGACTTTTCTGATGGATATATTCGACTTGTAAATAAAAACGATTTTAATTTATATATGGCAAGAACAAGAAATGGAATTCATAGTATATCGAAACTATATTATGAACATGATGAAAAAAATATGTATGTGAATGTTTTTCGATTTGATGTACCCAATCAAAAATCTGAAACAATAACTATGGATTTACGAAAAACAAATATTCCATTTACAAGATCAAAAGGTAGTATGAAAATGTTTTTATGAAAATATTTCATCCAAATTTCGTAACAAATACACTTTATTTTTCACTTCTTCTAATTTAATATCCTTTTTATATTGTTCCGGATTCATTAAAATATTTTTTATTAAATCAATATCTCTTTCAATAGACTTTGATAATTTAATAATATTACCAAAATATTGTTCAATATTTCTGCAACCCAAATAAATAGGCGTTGTGCCATTTAATAATGGATTTATTATTTTTTCTGAAAAATAATGATTCGATTCAACATTTTCAATACAAATATGAAATAAATAATCTTTATAAGGCTCTAATTCTTCAAATTGCCCCATCAAACGACTATCTTCTTGTGTATTATAGAATTGACACCCTCGACCATATATATCTACTGGCAAACCTCGTTTTAATATTTCTCTAGTAAGATAATGTCTATACATATGTCCAAATGTTTTACCCTTTTCACTTATCATTATTGACATCATTTTATTTTTTAATGGTATTGTTTTACAAGGTGTACAATACCACATATATGAAAAATTTTCAACAAAAGGATCAGGTAATCCCTGGTTATCACCTATGAAATATTTACCTATATTATCTTTGGCATAATTTAAAAACTCTTGAGTAAGACCTAAAAATAATCTTGGTTCAAATGCTAAACCAATAACATTATTTTTATCTATATGTTTAGGAATACTTGGCATAGCTGTATTTAAAATTAAAACATGTGAATAATCGTCTCCTGTAGTTATTTCTATATTTTTGCCTTGTCCAAAATCATCCATATCTACAGTTTCACATAATCGTATTAAAATTTTTTCACACTCGTTAGGGTTACCAAAACTTGAAAAAAAACGTATTTTATAGTTCATTAGTTTAAATATATATTAATTTTATAAAGAGATCTATATATATATTTTCATGGAATTAATAAATGATATAAGAGAATCAAAAGATTTTCAAGGAATCAGTTTTTCAAATCATAAAAAAGGAGAGGTTAAAAAACAACTTATATTAAATATATTGAATGGAAAAATAGAAGAATCTTGTTATTGGAGCGCAGAACTACTATGTGCAGGTCATTTTGTTGAATTATGGGATATTATTTTACTTGTCGTTTGTAAACATATTAATATTGCAAACCCTAAGTTAATTATATATATCGAAAATAGATACAATTCTTTCAAAAAAGTTATCAATAATGGTGAATTTTTAAAGGAACTTGATATACGTAACGATGAAAATATTCGGATTATTTTTTGCGAATTAATATGTATATTATGTTTTTCAAATAAGAAGCCACCATTTGAATTAGTAAAAATATCAAAAAAAGATGAATTTGATTTATGTAAGTTTGGTGAAAAATTAAAAGCAATTCATAATGAATATGCCAAATCTATATTTGAACCAGAAGATCCAAAAGAATTATATATTCCAATAAATGAATTTATGTTTCATCTATCAAATGATAGTAAAAATATTTTAAATGCTTGTTATTGGATTGAGTGGATTATCGATTTTACATTAAATTGTAAAAAAAAGAAAAATAAATGTCTTATTCAGTCAAGACAATATTTACAAATAGATAATAAATTTATGAATGAACCTATATGGTTAATATGGGATGCAATCGTATTTTATAGTAAAAAAGATTCTTATATTGAAAAAATTGTTAATTCGTTATTAAACACTTTTTGTATTAAATATACAGATGGTTCTTCAAGAAAACGAAGACATTTAATTTATTTTGCTGTGTCTTTAGTAGTTGAACACATAAATAAAAATATTCCAATAATAGAAAATAAAGAAAAAATAAAACCAATCTTAGATAATATAGAAAAAATTTACAAACAAATTAAAAAGAATGAACATAGTCCTAATACAGAATATATGTTTCATAATCTTCAAAAGGAAAATGCAGTTAAAAAATCGATTGCTCAACTTAACTTAGTAAATTCTATTGAAATTCAAAAATAAATTATATGAATTATCAAATAATTTATTTAAAATGCACCAAACGAGCTACCTAAAGCTGCATTTGCGGCCATAGGTCCAAAACTTTCTTGCATCGCAGCAGCTTGCATACCTGTATTAGCAAAAGGCTCTGTTTGTGGTTGTCTTACAGTTGGAACAGGGGCTGGTGGGAAAACACCACCTTGTACTTGAGAATCATCTAAATTATCTGCTTGGCTAGGACTATGTCCACTATGTGTTTTTCCCTTCTTTTTCATGTTTTCCATACTTTCAGCAGAAGGTCCATTATACAACTCCATTACTCTATCTAAAAGAATATTCATCTTTAATCCTATTTTTGTTTGTAAACTTAATACAATAATTAAAAAGGCTAAAATTACATTTGTAATATTTAACATTTCATATTTAAATCCACTATAACTAGGGATATAAGTAATCATTCTATGAATGAATACAATACCAGATAACATAATGATTGTTTGAATAAGAACTTCTACAATAATCTCTAAAGAATTTTTATCCGGATCTGCATCAGGAATAAATTTTTGTACTAACTTATTTAATAATACTACAGGTATGATTCCCATCAAACCATATTGAGCTGCATTCATAATCTCAGCTTTTCCTTCTTCTGTTGTAGAAAATACATGACTTATAAAAGATACTTTATTAGGTTCTCCTCCATCTTGATTTAAATCCATTTTAGTAAAACTATATATAGAAAACACACAGAAAATATATATATTGAAATATGTCAATTCATGAAGAAATTCAATATTTGCAACTGATTGAAAACATTTTGAAAAATGGTACTATGGAAGAATCTAGAAATGGAATGACTAAATCGATTTTTGGAAACATGATGAGATTTTCTCTAAATAATGGAATCGTACCCATTCTTACAACAAAAAAAGTCGCATGGAAAACTTGTTTCAAAGAATTATCGTGGTTTATAAAAGGTCACACTAGCAATAGTTTGCTAAATGACATGAATGTACATATTTGGGATGCAAACGGTTCACGTGAGTTCTTAGATTCTAGAAATTTATCTTACGAAGAAAACGATCTAGGTCCTGTTTATGGACATCAATGGAGACACTTTAATGCTAAATATGTAGATTGCAATACAGATTATTCTAACCAAGGTATTGATCAACTTCAAAATATAATTAATCAACTAAATACTACAGAAGGACGAAAATCACGAAGATTAATTATGAGTGCATGGAATCCATGTCAATTAGATGAAATGGCATTACCGCCATGTCATGTGTTAGCACAATTTCATGTATCTGATGATAAATACTTGTCTTGTTCCCTTTATCAAAGAAGTGGTGATGTAGGGTTAGGAGTACCTTTTAATATTGCTTCTTATTCATTTTTAACGCATATTATTGCAAAACATACTGGTTTAGAAGCAAAAGAATTCGTCTACTTTTTAGGAAACGCGCATATTTATGAGGAACATATTGACTCATTAAAAGAACAAATAACACGCACGCCATTTGAATTTCCAAAAATGACTATAAAAGAAAAAAAACAAAATATTAATGATTATTCGTTATCAGATATCGATTGGAAAACAGCCTATCACTTTCATGAAGCTATCAAAATGGAAATGAAAGCTTAAATATGTTTAGATAAAAATATTTAAAAATATATTATTTTATTTAATAATGAGTCAAGGGAACGCAGCTGCTATTCGACGACGAGTAAGAAACGCAGAAGGACAAAGTACGCCTACTTTTGATCCTTCTAATATTAATAATGAAACTTCTACAAACTCTACAGGATCTAGTAATGTTATTCCTGTATCAGACGCTTTTAAAATGGTAAATACTAGATTATTTGATTTAGAACAAAAAATCGAATCCTCTTCATCTATAGATAAAAACAATAGCGATTTGTCTTCAATTTTAGACGAATATAATGCTCGATTTGATATAATTGCAACTGAGTTAGGAGAATTGAAAGAAACCATTTTAAAACTTCAGACATTTACTATGGACGTAAATAAAACCTTATTCGATGAACGAATACAAGTTTTAGGTGAAATAAAAAAAGAAGATATTGAAAAAGATACCGTTGTCAATTTAGAAAATACTCAAATGAATGAGGAAAATTAAATATTAAGCAATTAATTAATATAAATATGTATGGTATAAAAATATAATGGACGAAAACGATTTACTATCAAAAGTAAAATCTCTACAAAATGAGTATTACAAAGAAAATCAAAAGAAAACCTTTTTTAAGAAAGCACAAAAATATGATTGTGCCAAAACAGTAAGTACAAATATGGATGTAATCAAACTTTTAGAAAATACTATGTATTTCATTCCAGATTCAAAAAATTTATATTTTCATTATCCATTATTTAAAACATTTGCTTATCCTGAAAACTTCGAAACAATAGTAATGTATTTTATAAAGATATGTAAACAATTTTTAAACGAACAAGGAACATTCGATTTACATATTAACTGGATAGGATATACTATTTCTGCTCATCAACGATATATGCCGTTGTATGATTTATTTATTAAACTGGGTAGAGCAAATGACTTTGCTTTAGAATATTCTATTAATAATCTTTATTTATATAATCCACCAAATGTATTAGATCAAATAGAAGTATTAATAAGACCAATCATAGCTCCTGGAATTCAAAAAAAAATAAAAATTATTTCAAAAGCAGATAGTCCTACTGTAATAGCTAATTTATTTAATTCGTTAGAAAAATAAAAAGTCATTATTAAATGTATATATACATATTTAATAATGAGTACTCTAATTTCTGTTCTTATATTCATCATCATTCTTTTTTTGTATATACATATGATTGATCAATTCAAAAAAAGTAACGATTTAGAATTATATGAAATGGATTATACAAATAATTCTGATTTAAATGAAACATGTAATATTAAACAACCAGTAGTTTTCTATTTTCAAAATACAAACGAAGAATTTTTTGAAAACATTAAAATTGAAAATTTAGATAAATTACAAGATAACATATTAATAACAGATGAAAAAAGAGAACAATTCAATTTAAATTTTTCTAGTGCATCTCTTTTGTTGCAAAACGATAAAAAGAATAACTATTATACTGAAAATAATGAATCATTTGTCTACGATACAAATTTGCAAAATTTATATGAATCAAATGACGCATTTTTAAAACCACATTTTACTGTTCAAACAAAATATGACTTACATTTCGCAAGTAATAACTGCACAACTCCTTTAGTTTATCATACATTTCAAAGAAAATTTTATTGTATTCACTCTGGAAAAATACGAATTAAGCTTATTCCACCAAAATATTCTTCTTTTTTGCATGAAACAAAAGATTATGATAAATTTGAATTTTACTCAAAAATAAATATTTGGGATGTTCAAAAAGAATATATCCATTTAATAGAAAAAGTACAACAATTAGAATTTGATATTCATGTTGGTAATATAATATATATACCTCCTTATTGGTGGTATAGTATAAAGTATATTTACGATGATGATACACCTTCTTTGGCTACAAGTATTACATATATAACTGGTATGAATGCATTAGCAAATGCTAAAAACTACTTGCTTTATTTTATTCAACAATCAAATACAAAAATAATTAAAACAAAAACAGTCAATCAAGAAGATCTAAACAAAAAAAAAGAAACAGATAATTCAGAAGAAATAGTTAATTCAGAAGAGCCAAAAGAAACTAACATAGAAGATATAGTAGAAGAAAAAAATGAAATAAAATCCGATATTTAAGGTTTCTTTTTATCAACAATAACTTCTTTTAATACATTCTTAATTATTTTATTTTGCTGTCTTTCTTTTTCTTCTCGTGTATCTGGACCAAGAGAATTCATAGATATTTGTATAAAATCGTTATTTTCCTGAGTATCCATTTCTTTAAAACTCGGATTTTTTTCTTGCCATTCAGGTAACATATCTAAATTTTTCTTTTCAATAGCAAATAACGCATCCTTTAATTTTGGCTTTTGTACATTATCAATTTCCCATTTATCTTGATCTTTCACATAAACTGTTTCTCGCTTAATATCTGTACAGTGTATCGGTCGTTCTGTTACATCAAGATCATTTAAAGCACGAACAAAAATTCTGCCGATTCCATCCACATATCCCAATTTCCCCGTTTCTTTTATATCTTCAATAGATATATCCAAAGAATTTACAAAATCCATCAAATTAATAGCATTTTTACATTGTTCATTTAAAAAGAAATTCAAATTAAAATTGTTTGTTTGATTACAATTATTATTGATTGTTTTCCCCTCTTTTGCAACATCAAGCAGTTGTTTTTGCAATTCTTGATTTTGTTTATGTTGTTCAACAAGTAAATCTTTAAATTCATGATTTTGTCTAATTAATTCAACAACTTGATCACTACTTACTGTGTTTGTTACGATATTATCAGGTTCTTCCTTTTCTAATTCGATTTTTTCTTCATTTATTTCATCTCGGCATTTTTTCATGTGACGAGACAAACCTGATGCATGTTTATATTCTTTCAAACACCACTCGCAAACGTGTGCGGCATTTTTTGGCATTTTTTTGTTACCATTAGTTACCATTTTGTGTTTTGCAGTCAAAAGATGTTTATCATAGTTACTTTTTTTGCTCGTTTCAAAGTTGCATTCTTTGCATAAAAAAATTGGAGCTCTTTTTTGGCATTTTTTTGTTACCATTTTTACCTTATTAAATGGTAACAAAAAAAATGCCTAAATCGTTTTTTTATAATATAAAAAAAAAGTTCAGTAACAACACTTGCCTATTTTTTTTTGCATTTAAAGCATTATCAGGCAAAATCAAAAAAACGAAAAAAATTGAACAAAAACTTTTTTTAAAAAATCCATTTTGGACATTTTAAAAATGTCCATTTTCAAATTTTTTTAAAAAGTTTTTTATAAAAAAAATCAAAAAAAATGAATGAAAACATAAAATATATATAGATATAACTATTCAAAATTTATAATTGTCAAAGCTTCTTCGCATATAAAATTTTAAAACACAATAAATTATGCTGTTAATAATTTATTGTACAGTACTAATTCTTCTTGTAGGGATTTTCAAATCAACCAAATAGATAGAGTTCTCAGTTTGGATAATATATTCTTGACCAATCTTAAAAATCTTTATAATAGGACTAGTATATTCGTCATCACTTTTTACAAGTAATTTTTCGTTGTTTTCCTTTACACCAATAGATACAGTTTTATCGATGGAATGAGTCCAATAGTCCATCATAATTGGTTTGTCTTCAACAATAGCAATTTTTGCAGCATGATATAAAGTTGTTTGTTCAGGCATACGGTATCCTGTATCTTCTTTAGAGTCTTTTTTATCTGAAAAATCACTCATTATAGTATTTTATATTATTTCACTTTAAATACATATACTTATAAATATTTATAAAGTTTTTTGCTAAATAATAAAAATATATGATTTTTAAACGAATCATATATTTTTTAAAAGTTATATAGTATAGAATGAATGAAAATAATTATCTTAAAAATGAAATAATGAATCAATTTAATACGCTTTTACATAACTTTTTTATGAAAATAGCAGCGTCAAGTATAAATAATTATAAATTAAATATGTATTTTCAAATAGGTATTCAAACATTTATTAAAGTTTTTGAATATATTTTATTTCATACTAAGTCGCTAGAAAAAGCTCATGTATATACCGAAAAAAGCGAAATATTGTTTATTGAGTATCTAGAACAAATCCAAGAAGCAGATTATGATATGAATATAAATGATGTAGTCTTATTTATTTATAAAAAAACAATTTTCAAAATAAAAGAGCAGGAACAAGAAGCAGATATTATTAATAATATAATGACTTTATCAGATACATCTATACAATTTGATGAAAAACATTATAATGAAACATTTACGTATTTAAATAAAGTAACAAATACATTATTTTATTGGAATAACCCAAATATTACAACAAATAACCGTATTGAAATATGTCAAAAATTTATTGATTCTTTTTATTTATTACATATAAATGAAAACGTATTATTATTTTTAGATTATATACAACAAAACCATAAAATGGATTATCCTAGTTATAAAATACTTTTAAAGGAGATTATCGATATTTATAAAAAAAACAAAATGAAAAAATTAGATGATGATTTTTTCATAAGAATGTTTGTTATAGAAAAAGAAAATGTTGATAATAAATTTCGAAACTTGAATCCCAAACAGTTTATAAAATGGATATTAACTTGATTTCTTATTTAATATTTTTTCTTGGTAGTAATCATTTGTAACTTGTATTGTTTTCTTACGAGTCTTTTTTCTTTTAATCTTTTCAGTAGGTTCTTCAGTTTCAATATATATGTTTTTGTA
>CEOO01013155.1_pt1 | contig 13106 bp, 13 predicted proteins | sample 530321 | NCBI WGS metagenome assembly CEOO01 (sample SAMEA2619927, study PRJEB7988) | marine metagenome | biome: marine biome (ENVO:00000447); feature: surface water layer (ENVO:00002042); material: "saline water (ENVO:00002010), including plankton (ENVO:xxxxxxxx)" | depth 5 m
TATATCAGTGGATGTACCACTTCTTTGGAAAGCCTTGTTCAAGTAGTCAAGAGCAAGAAATCCATTTATGGAGAGAAGTCTGGAGAGACAATCGTCTCAGAAGAACCAGGCATCTTTATGATGGTAGTACCAGCAGAAACCGTAGAGGACACAATCAATGAGCTACTACAATTTTGTAGTGAAGGAGATATTATTATTGATAACGGCAATAGCAATTTTAAGGATAGTCGGAAAAGGGCAGAGCGTCTGGCTAAATTGGGTATCCAATATATTGACTGCGGCACTAGCGGTGGTGTTTACGGTCTGGACCGTGGATACTGTCTTATGGTTGGTGGTGCAACTACTGCAGTATCCGCCTGCGCTCCTATCTTTAGGGCACTCGCCCCAGGCATCGGATCTGCCGCTCGTACAGACCCATATGATTATGAGTCCAGTAGTGAACACGGTTGGTTGCATTGTGGACCGCCTGGAGCAGGTCATTTTGTGAAGATGGTTCACAACGGTGTAGAGTACGGAATTATGCAGGCATATGCCGAAGGTTTCAACATTATCCACGAGGCAAATGCAGGATCAAGATACGTCAAAGAAGGAGACGCTGAGGTTGCGCCTATGGCGGACCCTGAGTCCTATTGCTATGACATTGACACTGCTGAGGTGGCTGAGCTTTGGCGTCGTGGTAGCGTTGTTGGTTCTTGGTTACTTGACCTTGCCGCTGATGTACTACGGAGCGATCACGAGCTTAGCAAGTTTGATGGGGGAGTATCAGACAGTGGTGAAGGGCGTTGGACTGTTCACGCTGCTGTGGATCTTGGCGTTCCCACTCCTGTCCTTAGCACTGCACTATTTGAGAGGTTCAACTCTCGAAGACTAGGTAACTTTGCAAACAGAGTTCTCAATGGAATGCGCTTCAAATTCGGAGGTCACAACGTTAGATGAAATCACAATTCACACTGTTCCTATGCTTTGTACCTCTCGCAGCTATCTACATAGTAATGAAAGTTGCAGTGTGGATGTCTGCCATCAATGCTGAATCGGATTATGTCAGAAAAGAACCTCTACGAAAACGAGGACCCTATTTGGAGAACCCGTATGCAGATGTTGATGAAGAAGAAGAGGAATTTGGAGATCGCACAGACTATAGATAGTGCGCTCGAAGAATATTATTCGGAGCAGGGAAAACCTGTTCCGAATTGGAAGTATAACAGAAGCCCACAATGGTGGATTGATTATCTTGCGTCCCTTGATTTAGGTCCTAACAATGAACTTCTCTGATGTCTTACTTTGGGCAGCAGTACCCTTTGTACTATCCACGATCTATTTCGGGATACGAAAAGGTGAAAATAATTACTATGAATCAGACGACTATGACGGAAATGGAACAGCGCACTAAACAAATAGTTATCTTTGGTGCGACAGGTGACCTTTGTAAGAAGAAACTTATCCCTGCACTCCACAAACTCTGGGAAAGAGGTCTTCTTCAAGAGAATCTTTTAATTACTGGTACTGCCAGGAGAGAACCTACTGTGACTCAGTGGAAGGAATCTCTTGGTGAGTATCCAGAAGAATTTTTACATCACCTGGATTACCAACCGTCTGACCTGACTAAGGGAGAAACTCTACAGTGCTTACCTCAGGCAGAAGATGTAACCTACTTTTTATCTGTACCCCCAGAGAGATATGAAGATGCTATCATCAATCTCAAAGAAGCAGGACTCCTCGACAACCCCGAAACATCCCGTGTTGTTATTGAGAAACCCTTTGGGAACGACTATAAATCTGCTGATCATTTACAGTCTGTGGTTCAGCGATATTTACGCGAAAAACAAGTCTATCGCATTGACCATTATCTCGGTAAAGATACTGTTAACAATATTCTTGCTACGCGGTTTAGCAATATTCTGTTGGAACCTTTATGGAACCGTAATTACATAGATGAGGTTCAGATCTATGCAACTGAGACCATCGGTTGTGAAGGTCGGTCTCAATATTATGAGGGATCAGGTGTTATCAGAGATATGTTGCAGAATCATCTGCTTCAGATTATCTCTCTGGTTGCTATGGAACCACCATCAAAACTAGATGCACGAGAAATCCGTCGTGAGAAGGTGAAAGTTCTTGCTGCAATGCGCCTTGGTAAGAATCTTATCCCAGGTCAATACATTGGTTATAGAGAAGAAGATGGAGTTGATTCAAACAGTGAAGTTCCCACATTCGTTGCGGGTGACATTTATGTTGACAACTGGAGATGGCAGGGAGTTCCTTTCTATTATATGACTGGAAAGAACCTACCATATGGTTGTGTGGAGGTTGTTGTAAAACTCAAGTCTCCACCTCAGCAGTTGTTTGATGGACACGAAGCAAACGATCGTATCGTAATGCGCTTCCAACCAAATGCTCACCTTGATATTCGTATTGATATTAAGAAACCTGGACTTGATGAGAGTGTTGAACTAGCAACTCTCAGTCACGATTATCCAATGGAGAATGCAAGTCAAGGATATACAAAACTTCTGTATGAAGCGATGGAAGGAAATCAGTCACACTTTGTACACGCAGAAGAAGTTCTTGAATCTTGGCGTATTGTAGATGATCTTCTGTGTGTTGGAGATAACTGTAAGATTAGAACAACACCATATCTCTACAAAGCTGGTACTTGGGGACCAGTTCACAAAACACAATTCATAACAAATTGGGAGTATCCTGAGTGAATCTCTTCCTTCGCCCATTAGAAGATGTAAATGATGTCACTTGGAGTATCGTTTGGTGTTTGGTGATACTCCTTGCTTGTGTCTTTTATGTGATCGTCTATATATTAGGTATTGATGAGCGTGAATCTAATGGGAGCGATGGTGCCACCGAGCAGGAAGAGCTGCTACAACTTCCGAGTGACGGAGATAAACCGTGTTCTTGACGGCGATACTATTGATGTCACCATTGATCTTGGGTTTGACTTATACAAGAAAGAAAGAGTTAGAATTGCAGGCGTTGATACGCCAGAGAAAAGAACGAGAGATCTTGAAGAGAAGGCGTTAGGAATCGACGCTACTAACTGGATGAAAGAAAAACTAGAGGGTGCTATCGCAGGGGAAGATGAACTCTGTATTAGAACTGAACTTGTTGGTGGTATGGGTAAGTATGGTCGCCTTCTTGGTTGGTTATATATTGGAGATGCAGAAGTATCACTGAACGAGCAGATGATTACCGAAGGGTATGCTTGGGAATATGATGGTGGTACTAAGCAAAAAAACTTTGAAGAGCTTCGTGAGATTAGAAGAAGGTACGGTACTCTAGTCGAATAAATGGACTACCACATACTCTTTGTTGTACCTTGGTTGGTACTAATGGGTATTGCTATTTCTATGGTCATCCAAGGTTGGATGATTGTGGGAGAACGTGCTGGTTATCAAAGGAAACCAAACTACAAATCACATCCTGAAATTTCTGAACTCAAAGGAGATACTGGAAAGCTGATGACTGCTAAGTTCGATAAACTGCCTGACGAGGATTACAAAGAATTGTCAGAAAGAATACATAAATTAAAGATGGATGAATTGTTTGATGAACCATCTACCTATGAGGATGAACATTTAGATGACGACTGATAAATCTGTATACTTAGGTAATCCTAACCTAAAGAAAGCAAACGCTACAACTAACTTCACACCTGAACAGGTGGAGGAGTTTATTAAGTGCAGCCAAGATCCAGTCTACTTCATCAAAAATTATATCAAGATTGTCTCTCTTGATGATGGTGTGATCAACTTCAACTTGTATGATTTTCAAGAGAAGATGGTCACCAACTTCCACGAGAATAGATTTAATATTGCTAAACTACCTCGCCAGTCTGGTAAGTCCACTGTGGTTACAGCGTACCTTTTGTGGTACGTGATTTTTACTGATAACGTTAATGTCGCAATCCTCGCAAACAAAGCAGCAACCGCTAGAGAGATGCTTGGACGTTTACAACTCTCTTACGAGAATCTTCCTAAGTGGATGCAGCAAGGTATTATTGCGTGGAACCGAGGGTCAGTGGAACTGGAGAACGGCTCTCGTATCCTGGCTGCATCTACTTCTGCTTCTGCCGTCAGGGGTATGTCTTTCAATGTTATTTTTCTGGACGAATTTGCGTTCGTTCCGAATAATATTGCTGAGCAGTTCTTTAGTTCTGTTTATCCTACTATTTCGTCTGGTAAATCTACCAAAGTTATTATCATCTCTACCCCACACGGGATGAATATGTACTACAAGCTTTGGCACGATGCCGAGCGTGGTACTAACGAATATATTCCTACAGAAGTTCACTGGTCTCAGGTACCAGGAAGAGATCAGAAGTGGAAAGAACAAACTATCCGCAACACGTCCGAACAGCAGTTCCGTGTTGAGTTTGAATGTGAGTTCCTGGGATCTGTTGATACCCTGATCTCGCCAAGCAAGTTGCGTGTGATGGCATACGATGATCCAGCAACAAGCAGTAATGGTTTGGATGTTTACACACAACCAGAAAAAGATCATAATTATACGATGACTGTTGACGTTGCCAGAGGAATCGATGGTGACTACTCAGCATTTACTGTTTTCGATACTACGACTGTACCATATAAATTGGTAGCGAAGTATAGAAATAACGAAATAAAACCATTACTATTCCCCGATATTATTACTGAGACTGCTAAAGCGTATAATCACGCTTACGTTCTTGTGGAGGTTAATGACATCGGTGGTCAAGTTGCAGACATCATACAATACGATCTTGAATATGACAACCTCCTAATGGCAGCAATGCGTGGTCGTGCTGGTCAGGTTGTTGGTCAAGGATTCTCTGGTGGCAAGGTACAACTTGGAGTCAAGATGTCAACCGCAGTTAAGAAGGTTGGATGTTCTAACCTCAAGCAGTTGATTGAAGCTGACAAACTATTGCTGTCCGACTATGACATCATTGCTGAGCTGACTACGTTCATTCAGAAAGGACAGTCCTGGCAGGCAGAAGAAGGTTGTCACGATGACTTGGCAATGTGTCTGGTAATGTTCTCCTGGTTGGCAGTGCAGGATTACTTTAAGGAACTGCACGATAATGACATCCGAGCAAGGATGTATCAAGAACAGCGTGAAGCGATCGAAGCAGATATGGCACCGTTTGGGTTTATGGATGATGGTCTACAAGAAACCTCATTCGTTGATCCAGAAGGACAGGTGTGGCATACCGATGAGTATGGTGACAGATCCTTTATGTGGGAATATAGATGAATCTAGATGATGAGTTTGAACTAGAACACTTCCTGTTCAAAGAACGACAGTGCAGGACGTGTCTTCGCAAGCTCGATTTACTAGAACATTTCTATAAGACAAGACCTGATAGAGGGTCGAACCCATCAGCATATTCATACGAGTGTAAGTATTGCACAATAAAGAGAGTCAGTAAAAGTAGGAAGAGGAGAAGATATAGAACCAGACTGGAATCTGACTACCCAGACTGGTAATGCTCACGTTCTGTTTCCCCTCCTGAAACATCAGTAATTCTAAATATTATTAGAAAAGATTTGAAGAATTTTCAGGAGATTAAGCAATGGCATCTACCCAACTTTCGCCAGGGGTCGTTGTTCTTGAAAAGGATCTGACTACGGTTGCAAACGCAACCCTTGATAATGTTGCGGTGATCGTCGGTTCCTTTGAAAAGGGTCCCGTCAACAAGATTGTTGACATCACATCAGAGAAGGAACTTCTCTCTGTGTTTGGACGCCCCAACGACTACAACTACGAATACTGGTACTCAGCATCACAGTTCCTTCTTTACGGTGGAACCCTCAAAGTCATCCGTGCTAACAGCGCCGCGCTGAAGAACGCGATCGATACTGCTCAGACTACAGTCACAACTTTCAGTGCATCGGACACCACTTTGACAGTGGCATCTAGCGCAGATATTGCACAGAACGATTTCTTGCTGATCGACGCTGAAATTCTTCGCGTTACAGTTATCACTGGTAACGACCTGACTGTCCAACGTGGTCAACTCGCAACTGCAGCAACTTCTCACGCTGGCGGCGCTGCTGTCACTCTGGTGGAAGATGCAGGCACAAGCACCACAATGAACCAGGGCGGTACTCTGGCAGCTGGTGGTACAACTCTGACCGTGACCTCTGTGGCAACACTGGGTGTGACGATCAACGATTACATCAAGATCTCTGACGAAATTCTTCGCGTTTCTGGCATCTCTGGTAACGACCTGACCGTCACTCGTGGCGAACTCGGTACTACCGCAGCAGCACAGACCGATTCTCAGACTGTCACCAAACTGACTGTTACTGCTTCCAAGACCACGATCAACGAAACCACTTCCTCTGGTGTGGTTGCTCCTCTCATCAAGAACCTTGAAGAGTATGAGTCCAGCGTTGAGTCTGGTTCTAACTCCTGGAAGTTCGGTGCACGTCACCCTGGTCTCTACGGTAACTCCCTCCGTGTTGTGATGACTGACGCTGGTGCAGACCAGATCCTGTCTCTCACACAACCTACCACTGCTGAGTGGGAATTCAGCAGCACAACCGATGTTTCCTACAGCGCAGCAAACGCTACCGCTAAGATCTATCGTTACAACATCGTTGCAACTCTGGACTCTGGAACCATTACTGGTGACTTCAACGTCAACGAGTATTGGAGAGCAGAAGATGGTAGCGCAGTCTCCATCCCTGTCCAAGGTCAGGTTAAAGCATACGATCCACTGACTCGCAAGATTGAGATCGACGTTAACTACTCACTGTCTTCTGACGTGCTGGAAGTTGGCGATGTGATCGCACTCTGGACCGCTGAGACTGGTGGTACAAGAACTGGTGACAAGGCAACTGTTGAGTCTATCGACCGTCAACTGCACGTCATCAACGATGCAAACGCAAACCGCTACGAAGCAAACTACACCCTGTCTGACGACAACGCTTCTGGTTCACCTAACGTAAACGTCGCTTCCGTCCGCTCTGAGTATGATGAGCGTTATTTCGGTGGTGGTCAGCGTTGGGCATCTGTCGCACCTCGTCCTGGCACATCTCCTTGGGTCTCTGACCGTGGTGGTGCTGATGACCAGATGCACATCCTCATCCTTGATGGTGACGGCAAACTGACTGGTACTCCTGGATCTGTCCTTGAGAAGTTCCTGTTCGTGTCTAAGGCAACTGACGCACGTGGTACACAGGGCGAGACAGTCTACTATGCAGACGTTATCAAGAACAACTCTCAGTACATCTACTGGGGTTCTCACGAAACTGGCAGCATCTTCGATGTTGACTCCGTGAATAACGGTGGTTTCGGTCAGTCTGGTGTGTCCCGCACATTCGACCTGATCAAGCAAGCTGCTCCTATCAAGACTAACGAAACATCCCTTGGTCGCGAGATCATCGGTACTGCACACGGTTCTACCGCAACCTTCCACCTCCAAGGTGGTGCTGACGGTTACACCCTGGCACGTGGCGAGATCCTCGGTTCCTACGACCTGGTTGCTGACAAGGAAACCATCGATGTTGATTACATCCTGATGGGTCCCTCGATGGCAGACACTAGCGATACAGTCGCTAAAGCACAGAAGATCATTGACATTGCAGCAACCCGTAAGGATTGCCTCGCATTTGTTTCTCCCTCACGTGGCGATGTGATCGGTCAGTCCGACACTAACGTCATCGTCAACCGTACGATTGACTTCTTCAATCAGTTGAGCAGCACCTCTTACGCGGTGTTCGATAACAACTACAAGTACATCTACGACAAGTACAACGACAAGTATCGTTACATCCCTTGTAACGCTGACGTTGCAGGTCTTGTTCTGAGCACAACCCTCAACTCTGAGGCTTGGTTCTCTCCTGCTGGTTTCAACAGAGGACAACTCCGTAACGCAATCAAACTGTCTTACTCCCCTCTGAAGGATCACAGAGATCGCTTGTACGCAGCACGTGTCAACCCCGTCGTGGCATTCCCTGGTCAGGGTATCGTCCTCTTCGGTGACAAGACTGCTCTTGCTTACCAGTCCGCATTCGACAGAATCAACGTCCGTCGTCTGTTCCTGGTTCTGGAAGATGCAATCGCAAACGCTGCTAAGACACAACTGTTTGAACTGAATGACGAGTTTACTCGCGCTTCGTTCAAGAACATTGTGGAACCCTTCCTGCGTTCCGTCCAGTCCCGTCGTGGCATTATCGACTTCTTGGTTGTTTGCGACACCAGCAACAACCCTGCAGAAGCAATCGACCGTGGCGAATTCTTCGCGGAGATCTTCGTGAAGCCGACTCGCTCGATCAACTACATCACCCTCACCTTCACTGCAACTAGAACTGGTTCTAGTTTCGCTGAAGTTACTAACTGATCTCAAGAGAATTAACTAGGAGAAAACAATGGCAGAAGCACAACCAGGACAAGTGGAGCAGAGCTCGGTAAGAGCTCCGATCTTCACCTTCCGCGATCAAGTTAGAGACTTTGCACGTCCTAACCTATTCCAAGTCGAAATTTATGCACCCCCGATCCTTCAGGACGGGGTTACCCCTCAGTCTGGCGGTATCGCTGGTTCTGCACTCGATGGAGTGGAGAATTCGGCAGGTGCATCCCAACTTAACGCAGCTGACGCATCCGCTTTCGGTACCTTCCTTGTGAAGGCAGCAAACATCCCCGCTTCTACAGTGGGTGTTGTTGAGGTTCCTTACCGTGGTCGTATGCTGAAGATCGCTGGTGACCGCACATTTGAACCTTGGACCGTGACTGTTCTTAACGACCAGTCCTTCAAGTTCCGTGCATTCTTTGAATCTTGGTCTTCCAATATTCAAGCACTCCAGCAAAACTTCCAGAACGCTAACACCATCGCTGACTATCAGGCAATGGCAAAGGTTAGACAGATGGATCGCAAGGGTAGCGTCATCCGTACCTACAAGTTTGAAGGTATTTGGCCAAGCAACATCAGCGCGATTGATCTGGATTGGGGCAACAACGATACTCCTGAAGAGTACACCGTTGAGTTCCAAGTTCAATACTGGACCTACGATACTGACATCAACACTGGTAATGCCCAAAGTTAGTGATTTCTAAATCAGATAAATAGATCTGATAAGGAATTACACGGCATATCAATGTCTCAGTTATTTGGTTATTCTCTTGAGCGTGCTAAGAAGGGTCAGTCTCCTGGCCCTTCTTTCGTGCGTAAAGAGTCAGATGATGCTGCTACTCCCGTAGCAGGCGGTGGATACTTTGGCACTGCTATCGACCTAGACGGTAGTTACAAAGATGAAAACGACTTGATTCGTCGCTACCGAGAAATGTCCATTCACCCAGAATGTGACCGCGCTATCGACGATGTTGTCAACGAAGCAATCGCAGGTGAACTGGATGATACTCCAGTGGACATCGAACTGTCCAACCTCGAAGTAAGTCAAGCAATTAAGAAGCGTATCCGAGAAGAATTTCAAAATGTTCTTCGCCTTCTTGACTTTGACAAGAAAGCATACGACATTTTCCGTCGGTGGTATATTGATGGGAAACTTTATTACCACAAGGTGATCGATACAAAGTCACCTCGTCGTGGTATCACAGAACTTAGATACATTGACCCGCGTAAGATTCGCAAGGTCATCGAGCTGGAACGTCCGAAGGATAAGCAGTTTGTCGATCCGCGCACTATGGAGTCGAACCTCGCTCCTAAGTCTGCTGAATATTACGTTTACAATCCGAAAGGTCTGCGAGCGGCAGAGACTGCTGGTATCAAGGTTGCTCCTGATGCTATTGCCTTCTGCCACTCTGGTCTGAAGGATATGAACAAGAATGTGATTATGTCACATTTGCACAAGGCAATCAAAGCTCTCAATCAACTTAGAATGATTGAAGATAGTCTTGTGATCTATCGTTTGTCCCGCGCACCAGAACGTAGAATTTTCTACATTGACGTGGGCAATCTTCCCAAACAAAAAGCGGAACAATACCTCCGTGAGGTGATGTCCCGTTATAGAAACAAACTTGTATACAATGCCGACACAGGGGAAATCCGAGACGACAGAAAATTTATGTCGATGCTCGAAGACTTCTGGCTCCCAAGACGTGAAGGTGGAAGAGGTACTGAAATCACTACGCTCCCAGGTGGACAAAATCTTGGAGAGCTTGAGGACGTAAAGTATTTCCAAAAGAAACTCTACCGTGCACTCAATGTTCCTGAGTCACGTCTTGAATCTGAGTCAACATTTAATTTGGGTCGCGCTGCTGAAATCACACGCGACGAAATTAAATTTCAAAAATTTGTCACTCGCCTTCGTAAGAAGTTCTCTGAACTGTTCCACGATCTGCTGAAGACACAACTGGTTCTCAAAGGTATCTGCTCAATCGAAGATTGGGAAGATATGGCAGAGCACATCCAGTATGACTTCATCGCGGATAACTACTTTGCGGAACTGAAGGAGAAAGAGATTATGACTGAACGTCTGAATCTCCTTGCGACAATGGATCCTTTTGCTGGTAAGTATTTCTCACTTGATTATCTCCGCCGTCAGATCCTTAAGCAGACTGATGCTGAGATGAGAGAAATCGACAAGCAAATTGAGAAAGAAATTGAAAGTGGAAAGTTGATGGATCCCGCATCTATTGATCCTGCAACTGGAATGCCATTAGAAGATCCTAATGCTATGGGCGAAGTTCCTGAAGAAGAAACTGGTCCTGGCGGAGTTGAATCTATTGCGCCCGCAGACTACAAACGCGGAGAATTCTAAATAATACTGTTATGACAATCTAACATTATGGCTAGCGTAGATGCTATGGACATCGTAAATAAACTTTTTACGGGATCTAAGGATCTCAGTAAGGAGGTCGATGTCGCACTGAAGGCAATGACTGCTGATGCTCTTGAAGCAAAAAAGAAGGACATTGCTGGTAACTGGATGGACCCCGCAAAAACACCTGAAGAGGAAACTGATGAAACTGATCACGGAAACGATTGAAGACATTAAACTTCTAACCGAAGAAAAGAACGGTAAGAAGCGTCTGTACATTGAAGGTACTTTCCTTCAGGGTGAGATCAAAAACCGTAATGGTCGGATGTATCCCATCAGTACACTCGCTCGCGAAGTGTCTAAATATAATGAATCATTCATTAAGACGGGTCGCGCTCTTGGTGAACTGGGTCATCCCGACGGTCCTACCGTCAACTTGGATCGTGTCTCTCACGTTATCACCTCCCTGGTTCAGGAAGGAAATAACTTCAAGGGACGTGCACGCATCCTCGATACACCTATGGGTAATATCGCAAAGAATCTTCTCGATGAAGGCGTCCAACTTGGCGTTTCTTCTCGTGGCATTGGTTCACTGCAAACCTCCAGTGAAGGTGTAAAGATCGTTGCCGACGACTTTATGCTCGCTACAGCAGCAGATATTGTTGCTGATCCTTCTGCTCCTGACGCATTTGTGAACGGAATTATGGAAGGTAGAGAGTGGGTCTGGAACAACGGAATCATTAGAGAATCCGAAATTGCAACGATTAAAAGGAGTATTGATAATGCTCCTAACAGAGCGGTTCTGGAAGAGCGCAAACTTTCCGCGTTTTCTCAGTTCCTTAAAACTCTGTAAACGATAAATATTTCTATAGAAAAGCAAAGACTACTAAGGAGACAACCAATGTCGCAAGAAAAAGAAGTGATGGTTTCCGAAGAACAACAAGAAGTCACCGAAGCTAAGTTCGACGGTGCCGTTGCTGATGGTTCTTCGCTGGGATCGGTTGAGGACCTGGGCGGTCCTACCCCTACAAACAACAAACCTGATGATGAGTCTAACAAACTGAAGACTCCTTCTCAGACCCAGGCATCCGCGCCCAAGACCAAGCCCTCTGACGCATCACCCAAGAAGCACGAATCTGTGGAAGCAGAGAATGCTGAAGGTGATGAACTGATCGAAATCGATCTGAGCGCAGACGTGGCAGCACTGACTGAAGGCGAAGACCTGAGTGAGGAGTTCAAGGCAAAAGCAGCAACAATCTTTGAAGCTGCAGTTGTTTCCCGCCTCAACGAGGAACTCGATCGTGTTCACGGTGAGTATGCATCAGCACTCAGTGAGCAGGTTGAGTCAGTCAAAGCTTCTCTCGCAGAGCAAGTCGATGAGTATCTGACTTACGCTGTGCAAGAGTGGATGGGCAAGAACGAGATCGCAATCGAAACTGGACTGAAGTCCGAGATTGCTGAGAGCGTTGTTGCTGGTCTCAAAAAAGTATTCGTCGAGAACCATATTGAGGTTCCCGAAGAAAAAACTGACATCATCTCTGAGATGGTGACAGAACTAGATTCGATGGAAGCAAAACTCAACGAGCAAATCGATAAGAACGTTGCTCTGACCCGTGAGGTTGGTGCATTCGTGAAGAATGGGATTGTGAGTGAGATCTCTGAGGGTCTGGCAGCTACCGAAAGGGAAAAGCTTGCTGGTCTGGCAGAGGGTGTTGAGTTTGAAGATGAAGAGTCATTCCGCAGCAAAATCGAGACTCTGAAGGAGTCGTATTTCTCTAGCAAGCCCCAAGCGGCAGCAGAGACGATTGCTGAAGATGTCCAACCTGTTGTGGATAGCGATATGACGGAATCGATGTCACGTTACGTCGATGCGCTCCGTCGCTGGACTAAGTGAATTAGTCATTAAACCAATTTTTCCAAAACTATAACCTAAAGAGGTAAAAAGCAAATGTTCAAATCCGAGCATCTGCAGGAAAAGTGGTCCCCCGTTCTTAACTGCGAAGGTCTTGATTCCATCAAGGATAGCTATAAGAAAGCGGTAACCGCAGTCCTGCTTGAAAACCAAGAAAAGTTCCTGGCTGAAGAGCGTGGCGTGCTGACTGAAGCAGCACCTACAATGTCTGCTGGCACTGCTGGTTTCAGTGGTTCTTCCACTGCAACTGGTCCTGTTGCTGGTTTCGACCCCGTTCTGATTAGCCTCATTCGCCGTTCGATGCCTAAGCTGATTGCTTATGACATCGCAGGTGTGCAACCGATGACTGGACCTACTGGTCTGATCTTCGCAATGCGCTCCAGATACGGTACAACTCGTACAGGCACTTCTAACGAAGCGTTCTTCAACGAGGCAGACACCGAGTTCTCCGCAGAGAACGCAGCATCTGATCTGGGTAG
>CEOO01105520.1_pt1 | contig 12882 bp, 13 predicted proteins | sample 530321 | NCBI WGS metagenome assembly CEOO01 (sample SAMEA2619927, study PRJEB7988) | marine metagenome | biome: marine biome (ENVO:00000447); feature: surface water layer (ENVO:00002042); material: "saline water (ENVO:00002010), including plankton (ENVO:xxxxxxxx)" | depth 5 m
TGCTAGCAATCCTTTTTTAATTAATGGATTAATTAATGGTGGAGATTCTAGAAGTATTAATCAAGATCCTTCTGATAGAAATTCCATACCTATTGCGCGTTCTAATAATGAAGAAGCTGGTTTAGAATTTACATATTCAGTATGGTTATTTATTGAAGAAATAGGCAAAACAGGTACAAGTACTGTTAATTATAGAAATGTATTTAATAAAGGTGATAATAATTACGACAGCGTTACTGGTTTAGCAATAAATAATGGACCTGGACTTTATATTGAAAATAATGATCAAAGTTTAGCAAAACAAGATTGTAGTTTATTATTTGTTATGGATTCACAACAAGGAAAGAATCAGATTGAAATTGGAAATATTCCTCTTAAAAAATGGGTTTGTGTAAATATTAGAATGCAAAATACTATTTTAGATGTTTATGTTAATGGTATTATTACAGAAAGAAAAGTATTAAATGAGACACCCAAACAAAACTATTATAATATGCAAGTTGCACAAAATGGTGGATTTTCGGGAAAGCTTTCTAATTTAAGATATCATGAACGTGCTTTGAATATTTTTGAAATTAAAAAGTTTTTAAATGCTGGTCCCAACTTAAGTGCCGATACAAGTGATTCTTATGCTTCAGGTTATTATAGTTATTTATCTAATCTATGGTACTCAGATAAACTATAATTATATTATATCAGAGTAATATAATTATGTCAGCAGAAGAAATATGTAAACAAAGAAAACTCTTTATGAATTTTAATGTTCCCGGTTCACGGTTAACTGTCTCTTGTCCATATGACGGAAAAATTACTCAAGAGCAATTGAATATGAGAAGAAAAGTAGAAATTTTAAAATATAATAAAAATGCATCCACATCTGGAAGGTTAACACAAAAACAACAATTTGCAAAACTTTCAAGTCCAAATTATAACGCAAATAGAGTTTCTTGTACTCAAGATAAATTTAGACCTGTGTTAACTACATCTTCTGGTATTCCTGGTCCACCAATATTTTTATTTGAAGATCCAAATGTACCATTATATAAATATGCAACAAATACAAATGCAGGAGCTATCACATTAAAGGAAGATGATACACAATGGATAGTTTCTATAGAAATAGATGTTACTAACTTAGAAAATATAGAAACCTTATTTACTAGATTAATTATAAAAAAAGCAATTGACCAAGCTGCATTAACATATAACGTTCAAGTACCCGTTTCTTATCATTTATCTGGAAATAATATTTTTACTGATACAAGTGGAACTATTATAAATGTATCAAATATTACTTCTACATTACAAATGAAATATAATGATGGTATTGCAAATTCTATAGTAGGAACTGTTCCAAGTAATGAATTTAAAGTATTATTGAGGCCAGAACAAAATATAACAACAGTCGGAAATGATTCAACATATAATTTTTCTGCATCAATATTTGCAGGTTACATAGATTATAATAAATTATTAGTTTATACTTCTCCTGGTAATGTGTATACGTTCAATAATTTATTAGTTACAACAAAAAAATTAGATCTTCGAACAAACGCTGTGGAATATACAAAAACGTCTCAAACAAATATTTTGAATGAAATCGTATTTAATATTAAATTAAATGCAAATGCAAACACAACTTTTTTAAAAACAGAGGAAAATTGTATTATTACTTCTCCTACTTCACATAGTAGTTTGCCACATGTATATTCTATTTCTGATTCTACTGGGTTAATAAATTCAGAGATATTAAATAAATCGTCTATAAATGTACCCAACGTAAGTGTAAGTAATCTAGTAAGAGTAGCAAACGGTACAAATTATTTTGGTGTAGGAAATATATTTTATATTAACGATTCTATTAGTGATATATCAGTTGTAAGGGGATTCACTTATTTATTTAATCAATCGGATACTACAAATTCAGGACATGTATTAGCTTTTTCTACTACACCAAATGGCACACATGGTGGAGGAACAGAATATGTAAATAACGTTCTTTATGTAGGTACTCCAGGAGAAGAATATTCATATACTTTGATTAAAATAGATGAATGGACTACGTTACCTTTATATATATATTGTAAAAATCATCCAAATATGGGATTACCTTTAGTTTTATGATAACGATTGAGATTGGTTTTTATTTTTTAATACTTCTTTTAGTAATGTAACTATTGTACTATTTACAGAGTTATTATAATATGGTAAATTGGTATAATCATATTCTAATTCGTCCCGTGTATTTATAATACAATTATACATGTATTTTATATCTGATATTACTAGTGAGCACATTTCTTTTTCATCTACTTGTAATTCTTTATTTTTATAGATAATGCTATCAAACAATATACGAGGTTGTTCTACATACATATGAACTTGTTTTGTCATTCTATTGACAATAAAATTTGAAAAAGTAAAATATAAACCATAGACAATCAAAATAAAATTATTGTATTTATTGATATCATCAACAGTTATTACTCTATTTTCTTGCAAAATTTTATGTTCCAGCCAGTTAGCTGTTTCGAGTATACTATCATCTATTTTAATTTCATAATCAGTATCTTTATTTAGATAACTCAGTTGATCAATATGATCTTTTAATTTTTGAATTAAATTATTATTTTTTTCCAATTCTTTAATTTCTTCATTAATTTTTTCTTCATCCCATGATAATGTTGTTTTATATTTATCAACTATTTGATCTAATCCATTAGTTTTTTCTTGAAATTTTAAAAATGTGTTATTTAATTCATGTATTAATACATTTTTCATGTTTTCTGGAATATTTTCTTCTTGGTAACTTCCTCCTCGTACATTATCAATACCATATGTTCTCATATATTTCTTGACAAAGTAATCTATTTCTAGAAAGTCTTGTATGTTTGTTTTTCTGATGTCAATAATAGGGGCATATTTTTGCATAAACGGATACGTAACAATTGCCTCAATCATTAAATCATTTGCATTTTCTTTTTCTGATAAATGAATGATCCATTTATTTTGCTGCAACCCCAAAGCATAAATTTTGTATGTTTCCATATAATAATATATTGTGTTTTAAATTATTATATTATACGAATTAGTGAGTTAAAGTATGTCTTGTAAAGGTAGGATTTAAACATAATTTTTCCTCTGGGAAAACTTGACCAGATAAACATTTATCATATTCACTAATTTCTATACATCCACGTTTACCTTGATATTCACCTACTAAACACCAGCCCTTATTCTTAGAAGCAATAGGATTTTGTATAGGATTTTTAGTAGAATCAGGAGAAGGATCTGCATTTGCATCAATATCTAATGATCTTTTTGGTTTTTCTAAATCATCGGTGGAAAAGGTCAAAGAATTATTTAAAGAAGCTTTTGCATCAGGAGCTACTCCTTTCTTGCTTGCATCTATTAATAATTTACCTATAGATTGAACAGAACCTCCTGCGATTTCAACACCTGTTGTTGCAACATCTGTTCCTAAATCAGCACCTTTATCAATAATTGTACCAGCGGTGTATCCAAAGATTGACAATATTTGTTTTACTAAAGGACCAAATATAGAAACTAGAGATTCCATTAAGTTACCAATCATAGCTAATAGATTTATTCCTAAAAATGATAATATTAATAAGATTACCAAAACAGTTATGATTAAATTTTTATTACTAAACATGTTTTGCGCATTAAGTTGAAATGATTCTTTATTTTCGCTATCCATAATTTAATATATATAATAGAAACTATTTTTTTAGTTTAGCATAAAATAATAATAATAATTTATGTAAAGCATTTAGAAATTCGTTTACAAATACTTTATAATTTATTTATTGAATATAAATGAAATTAATGATCGAATCATTATTTTTTGTCCTTTTTAGTGTCACGTTTTTGTTTATACTTCTATTAGTTTATCATTTTAAGAATAAGATTTCTGCACTCGAGAAAAAGAATGAAACTATGTTTGATATTTTGAACAACGTTGTCTCTGAGTTAACAGATATTAAACGTAGCATTACACCTAGTGGAGTGATTAATAGTATGGTTGATTCTAGATACGGTGGTCAGGTTGAATACGGTAGTGAACAACAAGAAGAAAGTATTGAAGATGACGATGATGATGAAGAGGAGAGTGATAGAGAAACTGATAATGATGAAGAAACTGTTGATGATGAAGAAGAGAGTGATGATGAAGAAGAGAGTGATGATGAGGAAACCGATGAAGATGATGAAGAAGATAGCGATGATGAACAGGAAGAGGAGGAAGAAGTAGAAGAAGTAAAAACAATAAGCATAGAATTAAATGAACAAATTGATTCTGATGCAATCAATTCAGAGGAAATTTTAGAAGATCCTGAATTTATTGAAGAAATAGATCCTGTATTAGATGTATTACAAGAACAAACTATTAGTGTAGAAAAAATAGAAGAAGAAAAAGTAGAAAACACGATGGATGATTATAAAAAAATGCATGTACAAAATTTAAAAAAATTGGTTCTTTCAAAAGGACTATCAGAAGATCCTAGTAAACTTAAAAAAGCTGAATTGTTAGCATTATTGAAAGAGTAAAAAGTGTAAATTTAGAATTTATTAATAATTATAATATATACCTTTTTATATATTATAACATGTTTTCTAAATTTTTAGATAATTTACAAAATACAAAAACCGCATATCCTGAAATAAAAGAAACGTTGCCTCCATCTACTTTAGGATATAATACAAATAATAAGTATCCTGAATTTCCACCTATGATGAGCGACGGAAGAGCTGTAACTGCCTCCTGGCAACCCGAATCTGTTGTAAATGCTTACTTAAAAGATACACATAATATAAATTCTAACTGGAAATATAGAAAATACTTGACTAAGAATGCTAATTCAATACTGGATCATAACTTTAAAGAAGCATGTAATGATGTAGGTTACTTTAAACGTCCTATTGATATTACAAGCATCCATTCCAATAAATTTAAGCAAACAAACGAGCCTCATTTGTATAGTTCTTTAGATGATGAAACAAAACCATTTGGATATACTTCTAGTGATTTGAAATCTATTTATCTTACCCGTGAAGAATTGCAATCTAGAAAAATTTCCCCCACAATTACTCAAGATAATTTATTGAAAGCCCAACTTAGACTATAAGTTTTTCTCATAAAAATCATTTAAATGAATTAAATATATATTCATTTAAATGAAATTAATCAGTTTTGATATTGGTATTAAAAATATGGCTTACTGCATTTTAGATTTATCTGGACAATCATTTCAAATAAAAGACTGGAATGTTCTCAATCTAATGGATCAACAAGATATAATAAAATATACTTGTACTTGCAAAGTTAAAACAAAGAAGGAAGAAAAGGTTTGTGGGAAACAAGCAAAATATAAAAAGGAGAACATGTATTACTGTACTCAACATGCAAACTCGAATAAAACATATATGACATATCAAAAGGATCTAACTACCCAAAGTTTAAAAAAGAAAAAAGTAGATGAATTAATAACATTAGGAAAACGACATATGTTCTTTTTAGACAATAATAAAAGATCAAAAACAGAATTACTCAATATTCTTGATGATTATTTCTCGAAAAATATGCTTGAACCAATAGTTAAAGAAAAGAAAATAAATGCTGGTGATACAAACTTAATAACAATTGGAAAAAACCTTAAACATGAGTTAATGAAAATCAACGAATTAGAACATATTGATATTGTTTTTATAGAAAATCAAATTTCTCCTATTGCAAATAGAATGAAAACAATACAAGGAATGTTAGCTCAATATTTTATTATGACAAATGAAAACACAAATATAGAATTTGTATCATCTGGACATAAATTGAAACAATTTGAACAAATAAAAGATAAAAATACGTATAAAGAGAATAAACAGCAAAGTATTTTCTTTAGCAAAAAGTTAGTAGATTCAAATGAATTCTTTGTTGATTGGAAAGAATGGGAAAATTCTAAGAAAAAAGATGATTTGGCCGATTGTTTTTTACAAGGATTATTCTATTTTATTAGAGAAAAAAATATATATTATGCGGATGATTTAAAAATAAAAATTGTATAAATATCATAATTATGGAAGTGATTGACATCGGTGTTGAAAACCTAGAACCTATTTCTGTTGAAGAAAAAAGCGGACCTTCTGTAAATTTTGGTCCAGGAATTGAATTACTTATGAATGATAAAAATTCTTCAGCAAAAGAAGAAGTCAATTTAAATCTAGATGATTTAGACAATCTTGAAAAGGAAATGAATGATCTATCTTCTTCTTTAAATAATGAACCAGCAAATACTGAATCCGTATTATTTGCTGAAGAACCCAAAATTATAGTTGATAAAGAAATTAATGATTCTAATTTAGGTTCTGCTACAAAAGAAAGTATGGGAAATACAACAACCTGGGATGGATTTACAAAGATGAATGAAGTTCCTAATGTTGAAAGAACATCTTCATCGTCTTCATCAAAAATGAATGAACGAGAAAAAAGAAGAAAAAAAAGAATGATGATTAAAAAGTTAGAAGAATGGAATGAAAAAAAATTGATCAGTAATTATTCACACTTTAATATGGAATCTGATTTTGATGAAGTAGAAGATGAATACGAGACAGCTTTGGAAGATAAAAGAAAGAAAGATTCTATAAAATTACAGGGCTGGTGGTTCATGACGTTTATCAATTCTTTAGAATATGGTAATGCTGTATTTAATCCTTTTGATTTGAATTTGGATGGATGGGGTGAACAAGTGAGTGAAGATTTAGATAGTTATGAAGAAATTTTTGGTGAACTTCATGATAAGTATAAGGGTGGAAAGTTAGCTCCTGAAATTTCATTATTGTTACGCGTAGGGTTTAGTGCTGCTGTATTAAATTTTTCCAATAAAGCATTATCTTCTGCAACACCTGCTTTTAATGATGTAATTAAACAAAGCCCTGAATTAATGAAAATGTTTACACAAGCTACTTCAGATACGATGAGTCAAAATTCTCCTGCATTTGAAATGGCTAATGAATTTATGCAAAGTAATCCTGGACCTCGTGGCCCTCCACCTCCAGCTCCTGTAGAAACAAAAAATATGGCTCCTCCACAAAGACCTGGTATGGTATATACAGAAAGAGCATCAAATAGACCAGATATAGAAGCTGGTCGCGGTACTATGTTCAAAGAAAAGGGAGTTGAAATAGGAAATAATTTTGAAGCTGCTGATGCACAACAAAAAAGTGTAAGACCTGTACGACAAGAAATGAAAGGTCCACAAGCAAGTGAGCTAGATAATATATTATCTGGTTTGAAAACACGTACTATAGATATTCATGAAAATAAACCTGCTGGAAATGATAATGATTCAGTTATTTCTATTACATCATTAAAAGATGTAGAAAATACCCAAATGCCCAAAAAATCTAAGCGAAAGAATTTATCCAATAAAAATACAGTTTCTCTTGATATTTAATTAATAACAATCTATTCTGTTGTTATTAATTTTTTACTTAAAATTAACGTTCTACTATTTTTCTTTTTATTATTCCATTTACTATAAGATAAAACCAATATAGATTAAGACCCATATAACTACTTGTTACTGCGTAAGGTAAATATGTAGTAATTATCGATTCATCAGAGGTCACTAAATTATAAAATTCTTTATTGGCAAACATATCAAAATAAAAATGATATAATCTCCATTTGCAAAAGCAAAAAATAAAAATAATATTATTTAACATAAATATGTTATCATAAAGAGAACCAAACTTATTTTTCAAATATTTTTTGCGAATTTTTAAATAATGAAAGATGCATAAAAAAATACTACTAACTTCAAAACTAAAAATTTTCTTGTATACACTATTTGCAATTGTAAAGTCAAAATCATAATAAGAATAATAACATATAGATAATAATGAAGCAACATGATGTATCCAAACATCCACATTTGAGAAAGGTATAAATAAAATTTCTATTCCAAAATATGTTCCAATAACATTTCTTGCAAAGGTAACATCTTCTTTATAAAATGAATAATAACTTCCTAATATTGCAGCAAAGAATTGACATAAATAAGTATAGTCATGAATATTTGCATAATCAAGTTTATTTTCTAAAAAAAAATTTACAATCATTTTATTATAACATATTACAATAAAATGTTTAAATGATATGAGCTGATAATAAAATTAATACAATACTTATTATTATTATTAAAAAGACTATAAAAAGTACTACATTTTGTATTCTTATACTTAACTGTTCATGTCTCTTAACCTCTTCTTCGGCAATTTTTTGTAATAAATAACTTTCGTTGTAACTTTGAAATGCAGCTTCAGAAGATTGATTACTATCATCTGGATTACAATCTCTTAAAAATTCAGCACCTAAAGTATCTTCAGACTGCTTACTATTTTCTTCTACAATTGGAATTAATAACGGATTTTTTGGCATAATAAAAATATATTCAAATGTATATATCGTTTTTATAATTGTTTATCTAGCACATAAGTATTATAATCTTCTCTGTATCGTTTAACAAGCTCATCATATTTCGTTATAAAATTACCATCTCTATTTTCATAATAGATTGTGTCAATCACATTTTTATCTTGATTTAAAGTTTTTTCCATGTAATATCTTGTAATTTCATCAAATATATAGTCTAAAAATGGAATATTATATACCCAGTTATTACGATATGCTTTAACAAATAATCTCGTTTTTGTTTTTGATATAGGTTGTGCAGAAGTTACAATTGTATTGACAAAAGGACCAAAGCAAACACGAGCAACAGTATAGTGTGGTAAAATATATTCGTTTTCAATCATTAATTTATCTATATTAAATACTTTACTTGGAATGGATTCTTCTCCTGATTCATATTCATAACTTACACGAACGTGTCCTTGAGATACTTCTTCAATTTTATCAGAAAATGGTAAAGGACGCTTTTTATTTCCAAAATCATGTACTTCTGAAATATGCAACACATCTAAAGAATTTTCCGTAACAGTTCGTGCATCAATATCAAAATCTTTACTTAAATGTACACACCGAAATGATGAATTATGTGCTTCTGGTTCTATCCAAAAATCAGACGCCGGATTTGATAATAATGCAGTTATATCGTATATAGGATTATCACATATATAGATCCAATCATTCAAGTTAATAATTTTATAGTGAGCTACATCCGTTTTTTTATTAAAATTAATACTATGACGCATAAAGTCCTTACCAGGTGTTTGTACTAATCTTCCACACTGATTAAATTTAAAAGTATGATAAGGACAAACCAAACAATTTACATTAGGATCTATACGGCCTTTGGATAATGAAGCTCCTCTATGTGAACATATATCACTTATAGCACCATAATTATTACTATTATCTTTCCAAACAGCTATGGGAGTATCTTTTAATATTATTTTTTCAGCTTTATTTGAAACAAATTTATCATTTTCACCAATAACATACCAGTTATGACTATTTATTTGTAAGGATTTTGAATGTAATTTTGGCTTACTAAACAATCCATGTATTAGACCAACGTAAATAAACAAACAATAAATAAATAACATTTATATTACTAAATAATAATATTTTTAAATCATTCATAATACATTAGTTTGTTTCATAGATTAAGATTAAACTATATAGAAATAATCTTGTAAATAAGATATAATATGCTTTATTTTATATTTTTAACGTTTTGCACAGCACATAGTTTTGTACATAATAATAAATTAATAAAACCTAAATTATATGCTACACAAAATATCCTTCCTTCTATTGAAGTGAAAAATTTTTTTGGACAATCTTTGGGAAATCCATGGAGTTACACAGATTTATTTGATTATTCAGATGAAAAAATGATTAAAGCAATTTCAATTACAGATGATGGTAAAAATGCTATTGCGATTGATAAGCTTGGGTCAGAAGCATCTAATTTACATGTTGTGCATCTTTTTCCCGAAAACGTAAATTCGTTATTGGATCATTTAATTAAAAATAACGTAAATGTTGATTTGATTACAATTCCTAAGAATGAATTTTTTGAAATATTTTCTAAGGTAGGAGAAGCTTTTTATAACATTTCAATCTATTTTATTGTATTTACTTTTATGGTTAATTTTGTACTAGCATTTCGCAATAGAAATCAAGATGGAAGTGGTGGAAATTTTGGGATGTCTAATAATATTTTAAATCCAACCAATAATAAAAATATAAATTTTGTAGACAGTTCTTCATTAAATACAACATTCGCAAATGTAGCTGGTTGTGAAGAGGCGAAATATGAACTAATGGAAGTAGTTGATTTTTTGAAGAACAAAGATAAATTTGAAGAAGCAGGAGCAAAAATTCCAAAAGGTGTTTTATTAGAAGGACCTCCAGGTACTGGTAAAACACTTTTGGCAAAAGCTGTTGCTGGAGAAGCCGATGTTCCATTTTTAAGTGTAAGTGGTTCAGAGTTTATTGAAGTATTTGTAGGTGTTGGAGCATCCAGAGCTCGAGCACTATTTGAAAAGGCTAAAGAAAACGCACCATGTGTAGTATTTATCGATGAAATTGATGCAATAGGTAGAAAGCGTGGCGCAGGAATTGCAGGAGGAAATGATGAACGAGAGCAAACATTAAATCAAATTCTAACAAACATGGATGGTTTCAGTTCAAGTGAAGGAGTTGTTGTATTAGCAGCAACAAATAGAATAGATATATTAGATGCAGCATTAACAAGGCCTGGACGTTTTGATCGAAAAGTTACGGTTGGTGTTCCTGATACAGATGGACGAAAAGAAATAATGAAGGTACACTTTCGAAATAAAAAATTAGATTCTTCTGTAAATTTTGATGAACTTGCTCAATTAACACCTGGATTTTCAGGTGCAGATATTGCCAATTTGGCTAATGAAGCTGCTATATTTTCGGTACGAAATAACGCAACTGAAATTAATCGTAAACATGTATTAGATGCATATGAAAAGATGACAATTGGATTAGTATCTAATACACAAACTGTTGATCAAGATATAATTGAATTAGTAAGTAATCATGAAATTGGACATGCTTTATTAACAGCTCTTTTTGATGATATGTTTGTTTTACGTAAAATAACTATTAATGAAAATAAAAGTGGAGCAGGTGGTTATACTTTATTTACACCAAAAGAAAGATTTCAAAAATATGCAACAAAGAAATTTATGTTAGCAAATTTGATAATTGCACTTGGTGGAAGAGCAGCGGAAGTATTTTTATATAGTAAGAATGAAAAATCTAAAAAAGATGATCGAATTTTTACTGATTTTAATGATTTGGAAGTAACTACCGGTGCTTCTAATGATTTGAAGCAAGCAAACAATATTGCAAGAAAATATATTACTGAATATGGTTTTGGTCATATTTTAGCTCAAACAGATGATACTACTAGTGGTGATCATCCATTTATGGGTAGAGATTTTGAAATGGAACAAAAAAAATTAAGTGATAATACTAAGTTCACAATTGATACACAAGTGAATATGTTAGTTCATTTTGCTTTTACAAAGGCATTAGATCTAATTAATGAAAATAATGTAGCATTCAGAGAATGTGTTGAGTTATTAAAACAAAAACGTATTGTAGACGGAGATGAGATTTATAGTATTATTGAAAAAAATAAAATTTGTTATGAATGTTCTGCAGATGATGATTGTAATTCTTAAGAAAATGAGTAATTAAAAAAATTGATATAATATATTATTTTAATAACAATATATTATTATGAAAATCATATATTCAGATAATAGTTTTTACGAAGGAGAAATGAAAAATAATAAAAAAAATGGACAAGGATATGCAGAATTTCCAAGTGGAAATATATACCAAGGTGAATGGAAAAATAATAATGTACATGGTTTTGGTAAAGTAATTTATGCAAACAAATATGGAGTTTATCAAGGAAACTGGAAGAATAATAAAAAACATGGTTATGGAAAAATGGTATGGACTTCAACTCTTTATTCAAAAAAACATACATATATTGGATATTGGGAAAATGATAAAATGTGCGGAAAGGGTAAATATATTATTGAACCACAAAGATATATTTATGTTGGTGAATTTAAAAACGGAGTAGAACATGGTTATGGAATCCTATATGCAAACGACTATAGTTTTGAAGGTATTTGGAATAATGGACATCTTGGTGAAAAAACTGTAAAATATTATCGACGTTCGCGTCGTTTGATGAATAAAAATCACCATTCAAATACTTTAAAATAGAAATAAGCATAAACAGCAAGACAAATAATTAATATATTTAATAATACTACTTGCAAAAATGGAATATGATATATAGAAAGTGTAAATATAAAAACACCCACAGTTAAAATAGTTCCTAGCAAAGCATGTTTTAAAAATGCTTTCAATACAGCTTTATCTTTAGAACTACTAATATAAATTAACATAAAAAAGAATAGGGGTGCTGCCCAGAGAAAAGCGCCAATTTTCAAGTAATGGGGATGACTATCAAATATTTCTACCAAATAAGTAAAAATACCAAAAAATAATGCTCCTGCTAAAGAATTAACGATTATTGTATTCATTTATATATTACCAATAAAATTATTTTTTTTTATATTAAAAATAATGCAAGTATATATTAATGAATAAAGAAATAATAAAAATTACTCAAAATGCATATAAAAAATTAGCACTAATTGCAAAAGAAAATAATAATAAAAATATTTTATTTTCAGTTAAAGGAGGTGGTTGTAACGGATTTAATTATATGTTAGAACCTATAGATTTTAAACCAAATAAACATATAGAAAAAGTAGTAAGAGATGATTTCACATTATTTATTTGTGATCACAGTATTATGCATGTTTGGGATACTA
>CEOO01089964.1_pt1 | contig 12816 bp, 29 predicted proteins | sample 530321 | NCBI WGS metagenome assembly CEOO01 (sample SAMEA2619927, study PRJEB7988) | marine metagenome | biome: marine biome (ENVO:00000447); feature: surface water layer (ENVO:00002042); material: "saline water (ENVO:00002010), including plankton (ENVO:xxxxxxxx)" | depth 5 m
ATTAGTTTTTCTTGCACTGCTAATACACGACCTAATACTTCTAGTCGTTGATCTTGTGATCCTGTACCTAGTCCAACTTGTACTGTTGCGTTGTAACGATCTACCCATTCTCTAGGGTTCATCGGTACAAATTTATTTCTTAACTTAATAATTCTTTCTTGATCTTGATACTTGCAAACTAATGTCAAGATACCTTGAAACATTCTTTTGATACCTTCACTAAAGTTTCTTGCATAGAGTTCAATTCGTTGTGTCGATGCGTTCATCATCACATTAGTGCTAGTTGCAGTTGTGTGTGATTTGTTTATTTGATCTGAGTCTAAGCCCATTTGAACTTTTGATACGCCTGATCTTGACTCTCTAATAGTATCTACTTTATCTAGCATCGCTAAACCTTGACTCATAAAGTTAGGAGAAGCGAGGGGGGTTACTGCGTTAGGGGATTTAACTCGTACTATCCCCCCAGCTCTTGAAGTAAGGAGATCGTCTATGTTTGCTTGTCCATCTACAACTACAGTTCTAACATTGTTTTGTAGATAGGCGTTATTAAGAGTTTGCCTTAAAAGGGTAGTCTTAATCTCTTGCACATCGCCAATTAAATCATAGATAGATAAACCATAAAACCTATGTGGCATAGGGATAGCTGTAACCATCGCAAAAGGTATTTGCTCTATAGGTTCATTCTCTAAGATGTGATAAGCATTGGGTGCTGATCCACCCACTACGATGTGTCTTAGTTCTGCAATTCCATCGTTATCGTAATCACACTTCATGTAACAATCAATGACTGATACTCGTGTCAGTAAAGGATCAATGTTTTGATACTCTTGAGGCATTGTCTCATCGTCATACGATCTTCTTGTGACAGCCTCTGTGTTATAAATTTCTTCATCAGCTACTGGTAGTTCATTGACAATCTTCTTGTCAAAACCCATACTGATTAATTCTGATCTTGTTTTAAAAACTCGTTGTCCAATAAAGTTACAATCTTCTAAACTGTTTGCTGTTTTACTAACTAAAATACTTTCAGGTGCTACATTCTCAATACAAACACGACCATATTCTTTGACACGCTTTACAGTGACGTTGTAAGTTTGTTCCGTAAAGTCTTGTCCAGCAATATCGAGTTCATTCCCAGTATCTTCAACCTCTACAACCTCTACTTCAGGATCTGCGAGTAGTGCTTGGTACTCAGCAGTGGTTAAATTCTCATAAGACTCTTGTTTTTGCTCTTTGTCTGTTTTCCAATAGTATTTGACGAAGCCATTTTTAGAAATAAGGGCATCTTTGAACATTGTATGCAAGATTTGATAGCCATTATTGTCTTTGTTGAAGATATGATTGATATAATCTGATGATTGTTCTGCGTAAGCGACATCTTCAGGCTTTTGAGGTTCAAATCTGACAATACTTTCGCCCTGTGTAAAGATTCTCATCATACTTGGGAGTATGCTTTCGACTACTTCGAGTACATCTTGTGATCTTACTTGCGATTGACCTTCTACTTCGTTACCAAGAGGCTCTCCTAAGTAAAATTTTAGTGCATTTTTACGCTGAGAAGATAACTCACCCCCATAAAAACCAAGAGAGTTTGTTATTTCTTGCGATATAAGTGCTTTTAATCTTTCTTTCGTTAATTTCATTATACAATTCCTAGCTTCGGATAATTAATTTGTGTAGACCAGTTCTTTGTTTCCTGTAATCCAGTACATAAATAGCGAAATGCGTCAGCACTGTGCGATGTCCAGTCGTGCTGTGGTCTATTTTTGCTTTCGCCTTTGTCGTTTACAGCCCATCGATACTGTCTGAGGGCATCTAATCCTTCTTTTGTCTTTTCAAAGTCAAAATAACATCGTGATAACGTCATTCTGACTGCGTTAATTCCATCTTCTATACTCATCTTCGGTACAATACTAGTCGTTAAGCCAAGACTTTGTGCGATTTCTACTCTTGATTTACCTGTTCCGATCTCTCGGACATTAGCATCGTGAGGTAGATAGTGTGTATCGTAAATATATCCTCGATCTTGTAGGATTGAGGCATAGTATTCGAGGCTTTCGCCACTATCTTCAAAGTAGTCAATAAGGTGTATAGCTGTGCCTTTTTGCTGACAGAACCATATTGAGGTTTTATCTGCCATTCCTAGATCCCAAAAGGTCGATACCTTCAATGTAGGATCATAAGGCACTTTTGTTATACGACTCTCATCTTCGGCTTTATTTAGACCTTGTGAGTATATAGCTCCGATTGCAGAGCTTTCAAAACTACATTCATATTCTGCCTCGTATATCTCAGGAGGCATTAATTTTTTTGCTTCGGCTAATTCTTCTTCTTTGACGACCTTCGTTTCACTCGCTTTAAATTTAGCGGTAAACCAGTTATCATCATGCAGTCCATGATTATATAGGTCGAAAAAGGCGTTATGTCCAGCAGGTGTGCCAATAGCAATCATAAACCCTTCTCGATCTGATAGTGCAGGTCGTATGACCTCAGTCCACATCTTCGGTGGCATTTGAGCAACCTCGTCTAAGACTACACCATCGATATAGAGTCCTTTTAAGGTTTGAGGGCGTTCACAGCCGAGTAATTGTATTCTGCCTCCATTAGGGAGTTCAGCTCTTAGTTCGGTTTCGTGATAATCCATATTCGGCAAAACAGATGTGTAATACTTGAGATAATCCCAAGCTATTCTTTTCGCCATGCTGTATGTCGGTGCGATATAATAATATCGTGGTCGTGGTAATTGACATTGGAGACATCGTTTGATCAGCTCATTGACTGTCAGCACTGTCTTACCAAAACGTCTATGACATACTAATACATTAAATCGTTTTAGGTTCTTATGAACTTGTTGTTGTAATTCTCTAGGCTTATAGGGAATCGTTATAGTGTTCATGAGTCATCTTTTTGATTACCCTTTAGATAGTCATTAATTCTAGCGACACTACGATCAGATACTAGGTTTTTTCCTGAATTTTTGACCACAGGAGACCTTTCTGGCAGTTTACCTAATAAAACACTCATGACACTAATTTGAGGCTTTGTAGCCTTCTTAATCTTCTTTTTTTTCATTTGAATAATGATCTCCACACAAGAAGTAATATTGTCGATATGCGTCTTGCGGTTGTATCGCAAATGTACCCCAAGCATCACAATATAAACATACTCTCTTTTGCATTTCTTGTTTTCTATCCCAACTAAATATAGCGAACTCACTATGTAGTTTGCCTGTCGGTATAATATCTTTTTTTAATCTAAAATCTATATCCATTTTGAGCCTTTATAGAGATTTGTACTGAGTTGAAATGGGTTACAATCTGTATCGCTGTATACTAATGGGGGTTTGTTCGTATTTTATTCTTAATTAATTAATTTAAGTAATATTTTATCACTATATCCGTAAATCTAGATCCCAATACATAACATTACATTACAAACAAGTAATATATTATTATATTTATATATTTTATGTTCTTTTAAGGTCTTTGCTAAATGTTTTTGTTATTTTTATATCTATACCCATTAGTAATATTATAAACCTTAAACGCAACGTATATTAGTCTAATAATATCAATACTTTCTATTAATATATCTTTTATCTTTCTATATGTATTCTTTATACCCTTATATATAGCTTTTATTATATATGATTGTTTTTCTCTAATAGTTGGTATTTGTTTCATGGTTTTTTGTGGTTAATTCGTGGCAAATTGGTTTGATTTAGATTGTTTAAATAATCCTATTCTGTCCTTAATTGCTCTTGACATATTCTTTAATATTTGATCTATTATAGATAATTAATAAAGCGAGGTATTAATTATGAAATTACATCATACAAAGTATAAGAAGAATTATCGTCAATATATTCTAGATTGTGTTTATAGTGATGATAAAGAAATAACCACAGATCAAGAAAAGATTAATTATATTTTTGATCGATTTAATTCTGAATATGGTTGGAATATTCAAAGAGTAGGTAAGTTTAAAGCTATGAGTGAATGGCTTTCTGGTTTAGCTTTACCAATAGCTTTTTATTATCACGATATCGTAGAACTAGCTGTTAAAATGGGATCAATAGATCCTAACCCCTCAGATCAGTTATATGACAAAGTTTGCAATAACTATTGGGATTTTATGGCTAACATCATTTTAGGTTTAGAAAGAGAGGTTGCGTAAATGGACAATAATCCTTTTCAGTATCACCACGATAGAAATATATCTTTTGCAGTGGCTAGTCTTTTAAATATGAATGATAAGATCATAAAAAAAGATAAGGATAATAAATTTTTTGCTTTGCGTAGTGTTCACAATTTGACACTAAAAGAAGCTAAAGAAGTTTATAAAACTTACCAAGTAGTAAGATTAGTTTTATCAGAAAGTGAACTATCAGAATGTTAAGAACCATAAATGCAGTCGAGTTTTATATTGATTACTTTAATAATTATTTGACTGTTCAAGCTATCGCTGACGCTTACGGAATTAGTCAAGAGACTGCAAATAGATTAATTAATCTAGGTCGAATTTATAATAATAATTAGGTATTTATTTAAGGGCTTTTAATAGCCCTTAGATCAATATCTATAATGATATTGAAGAAAGCGAGTAAATTATGTTTTTAAATGGACTTGACGGAGCTGACTTAATCTTATTGTCAGTTGTTATTTATGTATCTTACAAACTTTATAAGAGAGCTAAGAAAGAGAGTAAGGATAGATGAAAGAATTTACATCAAATATTGTTATAACTTTTTCAATTAATAATTTAGAAGCTGAGAGCAAATACGATTATATAGAAAAGTTAAAAGAACAATTCAACGAATTTCATGGGATAGAATTAAAAGATCATGAAATACAAGATATTCAAGAAATCGAGGTGAATAAATGATTATACACTATCCGATTGATAATTGGGCTACCATTGAAGAAAATGGAGTTCAATATGCAATCAATCTATTTAGCGATAAAGATAAAAAATATTTAGCTATTTATAGTTTAAACGAAGATAAAACCATAAATGGTGCTGATTGTATTCATCATTATGAATTAAAAGAGAGTAATAATAATGATTAAAACCGAAAAAAAAGAATTTGTCGGCAACGACAGATATCGTTTCAGTAATGGTAAGACCTCATACGACTATGAAAAAGAGAGGGCTATGCGATTAAAGGAACGCAAACGAGTTAATAAGATTTTATCTTATGACTTTTTTACTAATAAAAACTGCGAGGTAAATAATAATGCTTAGATACGACAATATAAAAGTTGTTAGAACTGATATTAGAAACGGTGGTTATAACAACAAAAAAGGCAAGTATGTAGACTATAAGAAACCAAAAATAACAAAAAAAACACTAGAAACAGATAATAGTTGTTATGATCTTGGTGAACTTTTTTCTATTTTAAAACATCATGCTGAACAAAATACTTATAGTGATGAATTAAAAGTAGAGTTTACTTTTAGACTTGAATATTAAATACCTAGTTAAAAGCTCTTTTAAAGGGCTTTTAAGTATGTATTTAGCATACTAGAAAGAGAAATATATATGATGAAACAAGATCAAATATATACTACTAGCGATTATCAAGAATTTATATTCTTTGATGGTAATGCCAAAATAAAGGCATCAAAAGTTAGTAAAATAATAGACAGTATAAAAAAATATGGTCTAATAAATCCGATTGTTGTTAATCAAAATAAAGAAATAATTGACGGACAACATAGATTTGAGAGTTGTAAGGCTTTAAAACTACCAATCAAATATTTTGTCAAAGATGTAAAAAAGACAAATTTAGTTGAGTTAGTTAGAGATATAAACTCCGTTCAAAAGAATTGGACAAATAAGGATATTGGTTATGCTTATTCTGTTCATTCAGATAACAAAGAACATTATAAAAAATACCTAGAATTAATTGAATTAGGTGTATCTCATTCAACAGTTTTAGAGGCTTGTACTTACCTGTCAAATGGTGAAGAAAAAATCAGAGGTAGTTATTTTGATTTTAAAAATGGCAATCTAAATATACCTGACTCTGTTTTTGAAAAAGTAAAAAGTCAAATATTAATGCTTAAAAATTCACAAATAGAAAAAAAAGTGTGGAATAGAATTTACTTTATTAGAGCATTATTAAAACTTAAAACTGTTAAAGACTTTGTTGTATATACTTTTATTGATAATTTCACTAAATTTCCTCATCAATGGAAAAACGCATATACAGTAGAAGAAAATCTTAAAAGTATATTATTAGTTCATAATTACAAAAATAGACAAAAAGCTAAATATTACTTCGAGTAAGTTATAATATTTTAGGCAATCTGATATTCTTGGGTTGCCTTAATGTATTGTATATTTAGTTCCGTAATGTTCTTGATCTACTTCGTGAAAATTCTCGTGATCTGATTTGTAAGACTCTACAAATTTATAACATTCTTCTTTAGACGTAAAACCTTGAAAAACAATAATGACATTGTTGTTATCTTCTTGGTCTTTATGAATAAATAAACTGCATTTAATATCTTTATCGAGCAATATGTCGTTCAATGGCTTTTTTGACGATTTCAAAGGCTTCCGATTGACTGATTTTTTTTCTGGTTTTGTTGATTTTTTCATAGATTTTTACCACTATTGTTGGCTCGATATTAATTAACATACAAATAAATTTGAAACTTTTACTATTGATCCATGCCTGTGCTTCAGCACAAAGGACATGATCTGATATATCATAATTTGGGCTAGTTCTAAAAGTTGCGTCTAATATATTTCTTGATAAAACTGACACCCACAAATTAACATAGGCGTTCATAATAAGATTTAGGCAGAATTTTCCACCTTAGTAAATTCATATCATTTACGATCCATAATCTAAATAGAACAAACTGAGAACAATGCCCTCTTGAAGCGAGGATAGAGGGCTAACCCATCTTAAAGAAATCTCTTAGACAATCAAGACTTTCCTTTAAATTATCCATTCCTTTACGTCTACCGACTGGTTGGTCATTAACAATAAGGTCATAAGTTGCTGATCGTAGGTTTAATGGAATAGATTGCATGGCTTTATTGAATTGGTCATGGGCATCAAAACCATTAAGATTAAATATTTCAAGCGAATTACCCATTGGAATACCCTCTAAGCGATCCCAATTAAAGGTTTGGCTAGATTGTAGTCCTGCATAAACTGATAATGCTTCTAGCTTTTCCCCTGCCACAAATCTCAAGGCATTTATTCGACTATCTTGAGGGCATAACAAGTTGCGTTGGTAATATTTTTGTAAATTTGAGTTTATTTCCCCATAAATATGTTTTAGCCCTTGTTTCATGGGCTTCATATCAGGGAGTCTAAATAGTTGTCCGTCAATCGTGATGATCTCTTGACCGCCTCGATCCATTTCCTCTATGGGTTGAGCTTCAGGATTGTGTTTTTTCTGTTTCTTCTTCTTTTTTGCCATTTAGCTCGTTTGGTTTAATGTGGTTGCCTTTTTTATCATAGATCCAATCCATAATTCCCCATGCTTCTTTAGTGGTAAAAAATAATAATCCGTCTTTTTCTTCAATAAAGTTAGCAGTTATGTTATGTCTTTTTTTAAAATCTTCAATGCTAAAGACATCTTCGTCATTAAAACGTTCTTGGTTGAGCCAAGTTGCAAAGTGTGGGATATATTTGTCATCACTAGCTTGATCGCATAATTTATTGTATTTACTAATAATAACTTCAGCGTCAATGTCTTTGATCTTTTTAAACTTTTCTAAAGCTAGTTTTTTTGATCCCCTACGAACTTTTAAACTATCCCATATATATATAAATATATTATTAAAATCTTTATCTGTATCTTTATCTACTCGTAGCCCTTTTTGATCTGACAAAACACTATCAAATTTTTCTTTAGACTTTTTTCTAGCTTGACTTCTCTTGTTAGAGAGTTCAATACCCTTAACAAATTCAAGTTGTTGCCTTTTGTTAAAGTAGCGATCATTTTCTATGTAAAACTTTTTTTCTAAAACATAAATTAGGTCAGACCTGTTCTGCTCAATTTCCTCTAAGTCAAACGTCATTTGAAATATTAATTTGCAAAGTTCGTTAATATCACAAGGTAAACCTTTGCCATTCATTGTGTGGCTAAAAAATAAAAGATCTGTATAAATACCCCTCTGTGCCATTGTAAATGATCTTGTAGAGGCTATGTAATCATTTGGAAAGAAATACATAGCTGGTAATTTATCAATCATGTTTTAATCACCTTTACATTTTGTTTCATCGCTGGAACAAAATCTACATAACCATTTTCTTTCAGTCTATATAAATATTTGTGAATACTGTTAGTAGTTTTTAAACCTATAAATTTTGCAATATCTCTGTAGCTTGGACTAGGCATATTTTCCTGTTGGTATTTTAGAATGAATTGGAGTATCTGCTTTTCTTTTTTGGTCGGAGAATAGTCTGTAGAGATGTGTAGCCTGTTGCAAGTTGGGCATTTCATTTGGTTTTGATCCATATTCTAATAAAACTCCTTCCCAAATAATGTTATCCATTTCAGTAAACTCAAGTAAGTTTTCTTTGCAAATCTTCTTGTATTGTAAAAAAGCCTCAAAAACGCATAAAACATAACGTATTTCCCTGTTTTTATCTGTATCACGCAAAAACAAATATTTGTAAAATACAGACACAATTTGATGTATATACTAAAATAAAAAAAATACCAAATAATTCTTGCTAGTTATTCAAAATTACTATATGTCTAACTTATGGCAGATTGCAAATATAACTATTCTCACATTGTCATAAATTCGAATACTCCTCCTTTAGAAAATAACTATAGTGATATGAAGATGAAAGAGAATAAGTTGAAAAGAGATTGTCAAGAAAGATTAAAGAATTATAAATATAGTGATTTACAAAAATCTTTAATTTGGCATCATATCAATTCGACTACTAAAGTGTAGTCTGCCATTTAAGGAAGGAAGCGAGATGAAAAAAAATTCAAGTGAAATAAAAAAAGTAGATATTCAAAGATTTATTAAAGTGATGGAACGCTTTAAGAAAGCAGGATTAAAACTACAGAAAAGGATAGAAGATGCCAACAGGTCAATACAAACTAAGTAATGGTAAATTAGTTGTTGGAACAACAACAGTCATTGGTCGTTTTAAAGACTCTAATGCTCTAATACATTGGGCATGGGATTGTGGAAAGAAGGGTTTAGACTATCGTCAGGAAAGAGATAAGGCAGGGGAGCAAGGCACAAGTGTTCATGACCTTGCAGAAAAATATATTCATGGACTTGATTATGAAATACCTGACGATAAAAAAGTCCAAAAGGCTTTTAAGAAATTTACAGAATGGTGGGATAAGCAAGAGTATAAAATTGTTTGGTCTGAGAAGCAGATGGTCTGTGAAAGTTATGAGTTTGGTGGTTGCCCTGATCTTCTCGTGCAAGACAAAGAAGGTAATTATGTTTTGATAGATTTTAAAACTGGTAAAAGAATTTACACTGATACAATCATACAGCTTGGTGCATACGCTTGGTTGATAAATAAAAATGATAATATCGAGGTTCAAAAAGGAATTATTGTAAGACTACCAAAGAACAATAGTAAAATCGAAACTAAAGAATTTACTATAGAAAAACTAACACTAGGTTTCGACCAATTTAGATTATTTAGAGAGGCTTACGATAATAATGCGATCATTGAAAGATGTTTTAGGAAGGAAAATTAGTATGACAACAATGAAAGATGCTCTTGAATTTGTAAATAGAGATGAATGTAATGAATTTGAGAAAAGTTTTTATGATAAAGGGAAGGATAAAGATTGGCAGGTTAGTGAAAAACAAATGGCTGTGATTGCAAAAATGCCAAAAAAATATCCTGTAGATGATGAACCGAGAAGAACTGATCCATTTGAAGGGCAGAAGCCACAATCAAATACAGATTTTAATTATGGTTCGAATATAGCTACTGATGAAATAGAGAAGAACTTACGACTTATTGATAGAGCTTTTGAGCTTATGGATAACTATGCAAATCTAAAAGAATTAGATCAAGAGAACAAAAGAGCTATAGCTATCAGTTGTGCAATCAATCAATCAAGAGCTGATTATTTTAATGGGAAAAAATGATATCTTTAGTCATATCAATCATTCAGTTATTAGTAATTATATTTATAGCTGTCATGATTTACGCAATAGGAGATCAGTTAAGTAAAAAATGAGCTTAGCGTTTACTGATTGGGTTATAGAGGAGCAGGAAAGAGAGGAAAGGTTAGATTTGAAAGAACATACAAAGAATTTATTTAAAGGTAGGGGTTGGAAAATACCTGAAGATGCAGTTTGTATTAACTGTGGTGATTTTGCAGTGGATACTCATCACTATCGAAATAGGGGTTCAGGCTCAAGCAAGTATTTAGATTACTACGAAAATTTAATTCCTCTATGCCGATTGTGTCATGATTGTGCTGAGTCTGATAAGGAAATAAACCACACCTTTTACATTAAAAACTTACGAGAAATCCTAAGAATAGAGGAGGAAAAATACAAAAATGGCGACCATTCCCAATAATCTTATTGACCAACTAGAAGAAAAAGTTGGTGATGCTTTACTACAACTCGAAAGCGTAGAAGATGTTGTTCAAGCTAAAGTAAATAAGGAAATGATAAAGGAATGGAAATCAAAGAAACTTGCAGAGCTTCAACTAAAAGAAGAACAAAATGGTGTTGCACAGTCTAGTAAGCAAGACCGAAACGCTAGAGCTAGTCGTGAATGGAATGAGTATTTGACAGAGTTAGAGTTAAAAATGAAAAAAGATACACTCAATCTTGTCAAAAGGGAAAATGCTCAGATCGTGATATCAGCTTGGCAGACATCAACAAAAGAAAAGGGGATCAAAGTATGAGTCAGAAACAGGATATATTAAATCACTTAAAGAAACATAGAAAGATTAATGGATTAGATGCGTTGAAACTTTATGGTTGTTTTAGACTACCAGCTAGGATATTAGAGCTGAAAGAGGAAAAACATAATATTGACGCTAATCTAATTACTTTGAAGAATGGAAAGAAAATAGCAGAATACATTTACAATGACAGATAAGATATATACATACAAAGATATTGCGAAGATATTTGATTGTCATGAAAAAACAATCTACCGCAAAATAAAAAAGGTTAGGGAAACATATCCTGATAATAAATCTATTAATAATTATATGGGGAGTAAGTGGTATTGTTTTGAGGGGGATTTGAAAGAGGTGTTGAATTTGTGTTCAGAAGTAGAAATTAACAAACCTCTTGAACATCAATAATACATTTGTTGAGAATAAGTTGGATAGTGCCTTCGTTGCCTTTTTTGTATTCATCATTCTCTAATGAATAACTTGAAAACAATATTGTCTTGTCCTTTGTTCTTTTGTATAGCCAACCCACAGTCATGCAGATTGGCATTGGTTTATCTTCGTAAGAACTAGCTTCGATCCATGTCGGATCACAAAGCCCACTATCAATCCATTTTATAATGACTAAGCGAAGGTCTTGACATTCGTTGGCTTCCCACCAACTCCTTGCCTTTTGGATCGTTTTCTTCGCACTGCCGATTTCTTTTGCGATTCTGTCATTCTGTTCGCTTTCGATTTTGGAACGCATTTTGGATATTTCCTTTTACTGCCTTTTGCAGACTTACGACCACACTTGGCATAACTGCCATCTTTCTTCCTAGATCCTATGTCTACCCAGTCTTGAGCAAACCACTTCGTAAGACCTCCACTAGCTCTACTCATTTTTTCTTGGTTGTATAACCCCCACCACGCTTTTTGTATGTCTTGACAAGCCAAGCATTAGCATACGCACTAGGATAAACATCAAACTTTCTCTTAGCTTCTGCTTTTACTCGTGCATATAGAGCTTTATTAGTAGGTACGTTTTTTGTAGCCATTATTTTTTCTTCTTTTTCTTTTTAAGTTTTTTGAAGTCAGCTCCTGTTATCTTATCTCTAGGTTCTGCGATACGAGCTAGTTTCTTTTGTTTACTTGACAGCTTTCTAGGCATTACTTCTTTTTCTTCTTTTTGTTTTTCTTAACTTTTTTAATAGCAGAGTTTAGTTTGCCATTAACTTTCTTTGCAGTTTTTTTCATTCCACGCATATCTATTCTCCTTTGTAAATTATGTCGATGCTCGACTGTTTCTTTGTAGTAATCAGCTTCCCAATGATTGTAATATCCAATCTTTTTAAGTTTTTGAGATGCTTCTTCTAGGTCATTATATCTTTGTATAAGAACCATAGAAAACTCGTTGTCTGTGTCAAACCCATGATCGTATAAGAAGTCTATATTTTCTTCTGACGTTTCAGGGTGTGATGACATTAAATACACATCTTTTGGCATATACACAAAGTTTAACGCCTCGATGTGTGATGCTAAATCTGTAGCATTAATAGATAAATCAGTGCAACCTATAATGGCTATTCTGTATCTTGTTCTTTTAATTTTGTTTGCCCAATCAACAACAGTCGGTAGTAAATCATCTGCGTTGTAGACTTCTTCAATAGCAAATGTGTCTTGGGTTCTACAGTTGTTCGCAAATGGGCAGGTTGGGTAGTTGCCTAAATGTTTGTTTGGTTTTTCGATCACCTCTTGTGACCATGATAAAATATCTTCTTTTACTGATTTACTCAATCAGCAGTTCCACATTTTTCGAGACCAGTAATTAGCAGATAATTTATTATTCTTGCCTTTTATACCACCTGATCTTGCACAATAAGATTTCTTTCGTGCAGGTGAGTTCTTCTTGATGCTCATATTAGGATCACCAAAGTTTATCTTTTTAACTTTGTCACC
>CEOO01026002.1_pt1 | contig 12667 bp, 10 predicted proteins | sample 530321 | NCBI WGS metagenome assembly CEOO01 (sample SAMEA2619927, study PRJEB7988) | marine metagenome | biome: marine biome (ENVO:00000447); feature: surface water layer (ENVO:00002042); material: "saline water (ENVO:00002010), including plankton (ENVO:xxxxxxxx)" | depth 5 m
GTCTTATATATTGCTCTAGTTCATCATCTGAGTATTGAAATGGATCAACGCATTCTATTGGGAATTCAGTAATACCGTGCCCAATTAATTGAAGAAATGATCCTTGGTTAACTATTTCAAGTTCATGAGCAATGAAACAAACAACTCTATCTGGACGAATATCAATACCTGTTATTATTGTTCGACTCAAATCAAACCTCTTCAATATCTACTTTAAGTTTATCTCCATCAATTTTAATAATTGCTCTATCATTAATTCTCAGATCAACCTCAATTATATTACTTTTTAATATTTTTTCTTTTTCTATCAATTTTTTTAGGTTCTTAAGTGATTTTTCTATTCCACTCTCGGGTAATTTTATCAAAAGATTATTATTAAATATAAGATTCCATCTTCTCCTCTCAATGAACTCCATTTCCTTGATAAAAGACAAGATATTTGGATAGTGAATATTCAAATTTACGATAAGTTCTGATAAATTTAACTCACTTTCCAATCCACTTAGAATTAATCGTTGATTTTCAGAAATAACACTTTCATTTTCTTCAATGATTATGTCTCCATCAATGTCAACTAGGAAAACTTTTTGATCTTTTAATAAATAAGCAAAAGGGTCGTTTTCTGTTACAAAAATAATTAAAGAGTTAGGGAAATTTTTCTTTATATTTACTTTCTTAATCCAATTTAAAGTTTCTATTTTTTCCGCTGCGTTAACTAAATCATAGTTGAATAAATTATTGCTTTCATCAATTGAAACTTCTTTAATTTTTTGAGAATTTGATGATTTCACACCTATTATTTCAATATTTTTTATCAATCCAAATTTATTTAAAGATGTAGGATTTAAATAAAAAAAAATACAAATTCCTATTATGATTAAAATAAAAAAGCCACTTACAATGTTAATGTATTTAACGATTTGTTGATGCATCATTTAAAATCCAATTTATCAATTCATCAAAGCTAATACCATGAAATTTTGCAATTTCTGGAACTAAGGAAGTTGGTGTCATACCTGGCTGGGTATTTATCTCTAATATATAAAATTTTTTTTCATCTTGGTTATATATAAATTCAGTCCTTGAAATTCCTCTACATCCTATTGCATTATGAACTTTGAGAGCTAAATTTTCGACCTTAGATATTTCATCATCTGTCAGTCTTGGAGGAATAATATGTTGTGTTTCACCACCATCAAAATACTTTGATTCATAGTCATAAAATTCATTTTTTGGATCTATTTCAATTGATCCTGTTTTATTTTCTCCTATCACAGCAACATTTATTTCCGGACCATCAATAAATTCTTGGATAAGAACTTCTTTTCTATTTTTATTATCTAAAATATAAGAATCAATATCTTCAATTTTTCTTATGATCGATACACCAACACTTGAACCCTCACTTCTGGGCTTAATTATAAAAGGATATTTAGATGGTGCGTTAACTTTTAAATCATCAATACTTGATAATATTGTTTTAGGATAAGGTATATTGTTTTGAGTGAAAATTTTTTCTGATTCACATTTATCCATTGCAATTTGTGAAGCATTTACACCAGAATGCGTATAAGGAGTGTTACTTAGTTCAAGAATTTTTTGGACTTCTCCATCTTCACCCCAGGTTCCATGAAGTGCATTAAATATAATATCAGGTTTGTTTTTTTTTATTTTCTGCAGAAGGCCAGGATCTGCATCAATATTTATTATTTCAAATCCCAATCGATCAAGCGATTTTTCTACTTCCTTTCCAGAAATTAGACTAATTTCTCTCTCAGCCGATATTCCCCCTGATATTAGCATTATTTTTAATTTATTATTCATCTTTGCCCTAAGATTCGAATTTCCCACTCTAATTCAATACCAGTTTTTTCTAAAACTTTATTTCTAACCATCTCTCCAAAGTCTTCTATTATGTTTGAAGATTTAGTTTGAGTATTGATTAAAAAATTTGCATGTTTCTCTGACATTGATACACCATCGGGGTGATTTATTTCACTCAGATATGGTTTTATAAGTTGCCAAGTTTTTTTATTTGAAACTTGTTTTAGAGGATTTTTAAAGGTACTTCCTCCTGTTCTCACTTTTTGAGGTTGGCTATCAATTCTGCGAGAATTAATCTCTTCCATCTTATCTTTGATAAGATTTTGATCACCATAATTTTTTTTAAATTCCACTTCAGTAATAATTTGATTATGCAAAAAGTTATTCTTTCTGTATGAGAAAGTCGCATCAGTATTGATGGTTGATATCTCATTTCCTTTAAAATCAATACATTTATAAGAATGAACAACATCCGATACTTCGCTGCCATAACACCCAGCATTCATTGCAATGGCCCCACCAATAGTTCCCGGTATTCCATAGAAAAATTCAAATCCAATAATTGAGTTTTTATAACAATATCTTGAAAAGACTTTATCTGGTACAGAAGCTCCTGCAGTAATTGTTTCAATATTGTCTTCTATATAATTAAATTTTTTACCTAACTTGACAGTAAGACCATTAAGACCTCCATCTCTTATTAATACGTTAGATCCAAGTCCGATGATATTAATGTTTGTATTATTATCTATTTTTTTTAGAACTTTCTTTAAATCTTCAGATGACTGTGGAACAAATAACACCTCTGCTATTCCACCTACTCCAAACCAAGTTTGAGAAGAAATATTTCTATCAAAAAATAAATTATTTATTATTGAAGACTCACTAAACTCACTTTCTAATTTTTTTTGTAATTCAGTTTTCATTAAGATCTTTTAAAATTTGATATGGCCATTCAGTAATATTTCCTGCACCTAAAAAAATATAAACATCATTACTTTTACTTTTTTTGATTTCATTCTTAACAATGTCTAAATTTTGTAAATGTACACAGTTAGTATTTGAGTTTTTTCCAATTAATTTTATCACTCTACTCAGGTCAAAGTCATTTGGTTTCTTCTCATTGGCAGAGTAAACATTTGATACAAATACTTTGTCAGAATTGATAAAAGATTTAGAAAATTCTTTTATCAATGGAATGAGTCTAGAGTATCTATGAGGCTGAAATATAACTGTTATTTGAGATTTTGAATAAGCATTCTTTAACCCACTTAAAAGATTTTCTATTTCAGTTGGATGGTGGGCATAGTCATCGATTAATTTTACTGCATTATAAGAACCCACTAATGTTAGTCGTCTGTTAACTCCCTTAAAATTTTTAAGAGATTTTTTTGCTTTTAATAATGATAAATCTAACTCAACAAATATGCTTATTGCAGCTAAAGCATTAAGTACATTATATTTTCCAGTCATTGGTATGCAAAAATTTTTTATTATGTTTTTTTTATTTTTTTTATTTATTTGAACATCAAAATATGTTTTTTCTTTTTTATATCTAATATTAAAAGCTCTTATATTACTTTTTTTATCAGTCCCGTAAGTTACAATATTAGTATTTTTTATTGTCTCAACTAGAGATTTCAAAGGCGGGTTATCTAAGCATACAACTGCAAATCCATAAAATGGGATATTTGAAATAAATTTTTTAAAACTTTTTTTTAGTTCACTATAACTACCATAATAATCTAAATGTTCTTTATCTATATTTGTAACTACTGATATATTTGGATCAAGTTTTAAAAATGTTCCATCAGACTCGTCTGCTTCGACAATAATCCATTCTCCATTTCCCAAACGAGTATTTGTTCCAAATTCATTAATTATTCCACCATTTATAACTGTTGGAGATAGATTATAGTCAGTCATTAACGAAGAAATCATAGTTGTAGTTGTCGTTTTTCCATGAGAGCCTGAAATAGCAATTGTTTTTTTCAATTTAATAAGTTGTGATAGGATTGAAGATCTTGATAAAACCGGTATTTTAAGCTTCATAGCTTCTTTAATTTCTGGATTTTTAGCGTCTATTGCTGAAGAGTGAATAATTATATCAGCCTGATCAATATTTTTTTTGTGATGACTTACGTAAATTTTAATCTTTTTTTTACTTAATCTTTCTACATTTTTATTTTTAGAAATGTCACTTCCTTGAACTTTATAACCCATGCCATGGAGGATCTCAGCAATGCCACTCATTCCAATTCCACCTATACCAACAATATGAATCCTATTTTTTTTATTTATATTCATAAAGCTTTGATAATATGTTTTCTGAGCAATTTACAATTTTAATTCTTGATAATTTTGATCCAATATAACCCGATTTTTTCTGAAAATTTAACAACCTAAATATCTCTAATGATAAATTTACATAATTTAAATCTTTATTTCTGATTATTTTAGAGCAATTAATTTTTGATAACGATGCCGCATTAAAATATTGATGATTATCTACTGCATATGGAAATGGTATCAATATTGAGGGTTTTTGTGAAAAAATTATCTCATTTGTTGTTGAAGAACCAGATCTCGAAATAATTATATCTGACATATTAATAAGTGAAGGCATATTATAAAAATAATCACTTACGTTACATTTTAAGTAATTTGAATTATAAAAATTTTTTATCTTTTTTAAATCTTCTAATCTACCTTGGTGAGTAACAAATATTTTTTTATTAATCTTTGATTGAAGGTTTACGATTGCCTTAGGCACAGTATCAGATAAAGATTTAGAGCCTTGGCTGCCTCCGATTACACATATTCTAATTTCATTAATATTCTTATGAATATTTTTCTTTTCATATCTAAAATTTCTTATTGGCATTCCAACATTACTCACTTTTGTCTCGTATTTCTTATCAATTTTTTTTGTATCTTTAAAAGTAGTAAAAATAATATTAGCTTTATTTGATAAACTTCTATTTGCCTTACCCATGACTGCATTTGCCTCATGAATTGCAATCTTATAATTTAACAGTTCAGCAGCATTAAGTGGTGCTAATGTCATGTAGCCCCCAAAACCCAAAATGAAGTCAGCTTTCGATTTTAATAGAAAAAAAAATGACTGAAAAAAAAATAAAGGAAGATTTAAAATCTGAGAGATTCTATTATTTGATTTAAATATATTCTTTAGTATTTTTTTATCTTTTTCAGGAATAGTTTTGAAAAAAAAACTGCCCCTATAGTCTGTTATTATCTTACATTTAATTTTTTTTTTTTTAAAAAATTGATACATAGTAAGCATGGGCAAGCAGTGGCCACCTGTGCCTCCACCAACTAAGTAAATTTTTTTCATAAAATACTATTTACTCTAAATGTGTCTTTTTTTTGAAAGTAACATAATTAGTCCAAAAGTAATAGATACACCAATTATTGATGATCCACCATAACTAATAAAAGGCAATGTCATTCCAGTTGATGGTGTAAGACTTATATTGACAGAAATATGTATTAACGCCTGTAATGAAAAATAAATAATCAGTGTAAATAGACTTATTTGAAGAAAATGATTCTTTTCATCATATAATCTACTAAACACTCGATATGCTATGAAAAGAAAAATAAATAGGATGAATATACAGCCTACAACACCAAACTCCTCAGCAATCACGGCATAGATATAGTCTGTATAAGCCTCGGGTAAATTTGTCTTAAGAGTTCCATTTCCAGGCCCAACTCCAAATATACCTCCACTATTAATGGCTTCCTTTGCTAGATCTGGTTGATAATTATTTATACCATCAGGCCATAAAAAACTATCAATCCTATTCTTTACATTAAAATTATAAAAATAAATAAATATTGAAAAAAAGACACCTGAGAATATGACTGCACAAATAATCCAAAAGCTAAATCCACTGATAAATATAGAGGCAATAAATATAGATGTTATTAAAAATAGTTGACTTATATCTGGCTGAATTACCAACACTGCTCCTATAGCAACAAATGAAATTATACTTAGTCCATATTTATACTGATTTGATTGGCCAGTATTAGTTTCTAAAAAGAGTGCAAGAACTAAACAAAAAAAAGGTTTAATAAATTCAATAGGCATAATTGTAAAATAATTTAAGCTTATCCATCTTTTTGAGCCGTTCCATTCTTCACCGATCAATAAAGTTAATAATAATAGAAGAAATGTAATAATGAAAATTGGTATAATAGTTTTTTTTAAAAAACTGATACTAATCATTGATACACTTAAACACAGGAAGAATCCTATAATAAGATATATATGTTGAGATGAGAAAATTGATAAAAAATTAATTTTATTATTAGAAATTAATTTTGGGCTAATTGTTAAACTTATCAAAAATCCTGCAATTATTAAGATCAACAGGCTCCCCAATAACCATTTATCAATTTGTTTCCACCACTCACTAAGAATACTTTTATCTTGTGAAGCTTCATTTTTCATTTTTTAGAATTACCCAAGACTATTTTTTTGAACTTATTTCCTCTTTCTTCAAAGTTTTTAAATTGATCAAATGAAGCAGCGCCAGGACAAAATAGAATTGTTGACTCTTCCCTAGCATTTACATCTTTAAAGCATTCTTTAACAATTTTATTCAAATTTGATGAAACAAAGATCTTATTTTTTTTTGAAAAAAAGTTTATGAATTGGTTCTTTTTAACTCCAGTTATGTATACTTTTTTAATCTTATGAGTGTAAGGTGTAAGTGAATTAAGATTTTTATCTTTTAATATTCCACCACAAATAAGATATATATTTTTATAGTTTTTGATTGCCTTGATCATTGAGTCAATATTTGTTGCTTTTGAGTCATTTATTACCTTGAGATTTTTATTATTTAAAATCAGCTCCTGACGATGAGCAAGGCCAATGAAGTTATATAACGATTTTTTTAATAACTGCTTTTTAAATCCAAGGGAAGATAATGCTTTCAAGGCAATTTGAACATTTTCTTCATTGTGCTCTCCATAAAGAAATGGATTATCATATTTTATTTTTCTTAATTTTTCTTTAATCAGAGTATTTTTTTTTGATGAATAAAATCTACTTTCTTTCTTTACAAAATCAAAAGAAACTACATTACTTTTCTTATTCTTGAAGAGATCTAATGCTTTTGATTTTACTAACATATGATTACAATTTAATATTGCCGTATCTTCACGAACTAAATTATTTAAAATCTTTGATTTTTGATTAAAGTAGTTTTTCATACTTTTATGTCTGCTTAGATGATCAGAAGAAAGATTTGATATTATGGCTACATTTGGAGAAAAAATTTTTGAAGTTTCTAATTGATAAGAAGACACTTCTATTACATAAAATCCATTATTTATAAACTTTGAATTGAAAATAGAATTTCCAATGTTACCAATCAATGATGAAGGTACACTATTGGATTTTAATAAATGATGAATTAAAGAAACTATTGTTGATTTTCCATTTGTACCAGTAACAGCAATTATTTTAATGTTATTTTTATTAATTTTATTCTCTTTTGAAATTACATCTTGAAATAGGTCAAGTTCGCTAATGACTTTTTTTTTATATTTTCTTGAAAGATATATAATTTTATGCTGAGAATCTCCAGAAATACTGATACCAGGACTTGGAATAATATAGTCTATTGCTTCCCATTGTTTTTTTGTATTTGAAAATTTTTTAAAATTTGATTTAGTGAATTTTTTCCTGATTTGAGGATCATCATCCCAAAATGAAACATTTGCATGACTTTTGTACAAAGCATTTGATAATGCAGTTCCGGTTTTACCCATTCCTAAAATAAGAAAAGTCTTATTTGAAAAATAATTTGATATTATCATTATCTTTTATCTTATTTTGAGTGTCGCTAAACCAATAAGCGCTAAAATAAGAGCTATGATCCAAAATCTAATTACTATTTGAGACTCAGGCCACCCTTTATGTTCAAAATGATGATGAAGAGGAGCCATTTTAAAAATTCTCTTACCAGTTAACTTAAAAGAACCCACCTGCAAAATTACTGATAGGGCCTCAGCAACAAAAATACCTCCAACGATAGCTAGAACAAGCTCTTGCTTTATTATTACGCTAATTGCACCTAGCGTTCCTCCCAATGCTAATGATCCTGTATCCCCCATAAAAACCATGGCAGGCGGGGCATTGTACCAAAGAAACCCTAGTGATGCACCTATCATGGCGCCACAAAGTATTGCTAATTCACCTGCGCCTGAAACATAATTAATGTGAAGGTAATCAGAAAATATAACATTTCCTGCGAGATAACAAATTATTGCAAAAGTTGCTGCTACTATCATAACAGGGACTATAGCCAAGCCATCAAGGCCATCGGTTAAGTTAACAGCATTAGCAGAACCAACAATTACAACTATCGTAAATGGAATTGAAAAATATCCCAAATTTATAAAAACATCTTTGAGCAAAGGCAAAGTCAAAAGATTAAGATCTTCTATATTGAGCAGCATAGTAGTCCAATAAATAAATATACCTACTGATAAAGTTTGCAGTATTAATCTTACTCTTCCAGAAATTCCATTGCTTGAATTCTTAGTTACTTTACTAAAATCATCAATAAATCCAATAAATCCAAATGATAGCATTATGAAGATAATAGGAAACATCACGCCTGTATCAAAATCACTCCACAATAGAACAGAGAATGTAATTGATAATAATATTATAATTCCACCCATAGTAGGGGTTCCTTTTTTTGCAATTAAATGTGATTGTGGTCCATCTTCTCTTATGGGCTGACCCTCATCTTGAAATGAAGATATAAAATTAATTAATTTTGGTCCAAATAAGAGAATTAAAAGAAATGACGAGAATAATGCAAGGCCAGCTCTAACTGTTAAATAGTTTAGTAAGTTCAAAAGAGAAATATTAGCGTCTATTATATTTATCAATTCTAGTATCATTACTTAATATTATTCTTAATATGATTTATAAATCTATTTAATCCAACTGCATTTGATCCTTTAATATAGATAATTGAATTGAAACATATTTCATAGTCAAATTTATTAATTAATTCATTTACATCACTAAATACTCTCACTTCTTTATTATTCTTTATTTCCTTAATTAATTTAAATTGCCGGCCTACAAAGAAGCAGTTTTTTTTACTTAATGATTTCACATATCTAAATAACGATTTATGATAAAAATGGCTTTTTTTACCTAGCTCAAACATTTCTCCAATAATGTAGATCTTGTTTCTGTGATTCAAATTATTAAAAGATCTTAAAGTAGCATTATACGACTCTGGACTTGCATTATAAGAATGATCCAAAATCTCTATTTTTTTATTATTCACTTTTAAATCTAATAAATTACCTCTACCACTTGTAAGATTTATTTTTTTATAATTTTTAATATAACTTGGTTTTAATTTTAATGACTCTAAACAACTAATGATTGCTAAACTATTTGAAGTTAAGTGTTCGTGTGTATAATTCAGATTGTAATTAATTATTTTTTTATTTTTAAGAGAGACTCTTAGCTGTAAGTTGTTTTTTTTCTTTGTAATTTTTTTTAATTGAACATCAGAATTATTAGTTTTCCCAAAGCTTAGTATTGGCTTTGGATAATTTTTTTTTGACTCCTTTTTCATTAAAGAAAAATATTTATCATCATGATTTAAAATAACTAATTTTAAATTATTTGACGAATTTAAAATTTCAGATTTTGCTAATGCAATTTCGCGAATTGATTTAAAATTACCACCATGCACATATGCAATATTTAAAATGCATGCAATGTCTGGCTGAAGTATTTTAGTTAGTCTTGAAAGTTCATTTTTATGATTCATGCCCAATTCAAATATTCCAAAGTCATTCTTTTTGGACATATTCAAAATCTCAAGTGGTAATCCGATATTATTATTAAATGATTTTCTAGAGCAAAAAACTTTGTATTCTTTTGGAATAATTTTTTTTAAACCATCCTTTGTTCCTGTTTTTCCTATACTGCCTGTTATTGCAATTATTTTTCCTTCAAGATCTTCTCGATATTTTCTCGCTAATTTAATCATTGCTTTATGAACATTAAAAACTTTAATTTGAGGAATTTTGATATTTTTTTGAATTTTACTCACTACAGCTAGCCTTGCCCCATTTTTAAAAGCCATATCTAAAAATTTGTGCCCATCAGTATTTTTGCCCTTTAAAGCAAAAAAGATATTATTCTTTTTAACTTCCCTTGAGTCTATTGCGGCTCCAGAGAAACTCATTTTTTTTATTTTTGAATCTAAAATTGAGTTTATATCATCTGAATTTATATAATTACTTTTCATAACTGGGCGCATATTTCTCTGGCTATTTTTGCATCATCAAACTTATGATAAATATTTTTGATTATCTGGTATTTTTCGTGCCCTTTTCCAGCAATAATTAATAAATCAGATTGCTTAAGTTTTTTTATTGATCTTTCAATCGCTGTCTTTCTATTAGGAATATTTTTAATTAATTTTTCTTTACCAATTATTTCTTGTCTTATTTTTTTTGCATTCTCATATCTTGGGTTGTCATCAGTAACTATTACTTTATCAGCATATTTTACAGAAATACGGCCCATTTTTCTTCTTTTAGATCGGTCTCTATCTCCACCGCAACCAAAAAGCACATGAAGATTTCCTGTAGTCATTTTCCTAGCTTCAATTAATATTTTTTCTAAAGCATCAGGCGTGTGCGCAAAATCCACAAAAACTTTTGCATTATTTGATCTCTTTTTTGCTATAAATTGCATTCTCCCAGGTATTTGAGGCAGTTTAGTAATAAACTTACTAATTTTTATAAATGAAAATCCCAATGCAACCAGTGAATAATAGGCTAGTAACAGATTTTCAATTTGAAATATTGGAATATTTTTAAAAAGAAATTCATAATTCTTATTAAGATATCTCAGAGTTACATTTATATGAGTTTTATTTGACCGTTCAATTCTCAATATATTAAAGTTTTTTTTATTTGATGGAAAATAATCAATATTTTTTTTATTTTCTAAAGTTTTTTTTATTTTTTTAATTTCATTAGTTTTCTCATTAATTATTCCAATACCATTTTTCTTTAAATGTTTTTTAAAAAGTAACATCTTACTATTTAAATAATTTTTATAATTCTTATGATAATCAAGATGATCGTGTGAGATATTAGTCATTATACCAAGATCAAAATTGAGTCCTAATAATCTTTTTTGTTGCAAGCCATGACTCGAAGCTTCCATAACAACATATTTCAATTTTTTTCTTGTCATTTTGTGTAAAATTTTTGAAAGAGTTATGGGGTCAGGAGTTGTTAAATTAGAGTTTATATTTTCACTAATTGAATTACCAATCGTCCCAATTATACCAACTTTATTATTTAATTTTTTTAATAAATGATAAATAAAGTATGCAACTGATGTTTTTCCATTGGTGCCAGTTACAGCTATGAATTTATTTATTTTAATATTATAAAATTCTAATGAAACATAAGCCAAGGACTCGCGAACATCTTTTACATAAAAAATTGGTACTTTTTTTTTTAAAATTTTATGATTTGATGTAACAATTGCTGAAGCATTTTTTTTTATTGCATCATCTATATATCGTGTTCCATCAACTGAGTAGCCAGAAATAGCAAAGAAAATATAATTTTTCTTTATGTACCTCGAATCTGATGAGATGCCTGAGACATCAACTTTTTTTCTTATTTTTTTTAATAAAGACGAGTTTGCCATTAATTAAATGAAGTATTAATAATTATATCACTATCATTTAACTTATATTTGCTTTTTGTGTCTAAAATTGGACTTATTCTATCGATTACATCTCTACTTACTCTGGCAGAATTCCAGCCCGCATTTGTCTTACCAAATGTATCATAGTCATGTTCTCTATCATCTATTGGTTTAGGAGAATCTAATGAAATTAAAACAAGATATTTTGGCTTATCTATAGGAAATGCAGCTATAAATGTTGCTAATTTACCAAGATTTTTATCATAGAAGCCAGAAGAATTACTTCGCGCAGTGCCGGTTTTACCTCCTACAAGATATCCATATTCATAGTTATATCTATATGAATGTTTATATGTTAATGATTTATTATATCCAAACGCACTTCTAGCTGTTCCTTCAGTTATAACTTTTGAGAACAGATATCTCATTTTTTCACTAGTATCTTGTGAAAAAATCCTTTCTTTAAAATCATTAGCCTTTTCTTTTTTAATTAACGTAGGCTCAATAATATACCCACCATTTAATACTGTGGCAGTAGCTAGAGCTAAGTGCAATGGTGAAACTGATAAACCATATCCATATGATATTGAGTCTGTACTTACTGGAAGCCAGGGGTCAGGGGTGATTGGAGATGAAAGTTCGGGAATATTTAAATTTATCCTGTTGAATAAACCTAATTTATTTAAGTATTCTTTTTGAGTATCTATTCCTATATCACGTACCATTTTTACTGTACCTATATTAGATGACTTACTGAAGATTTTTTCTACTGAACAAAAGTTTTCACTGCATGTAGCGTGAGTGTCTGTAATCGTATCATTTCCAACTTTCAAAACTTTATTAATTTTATATTTTGAATTAATATTAAATATTTTCTTCTCTAATCCAATTGCTGCTGTGAAAGTTTTCATTACTGAACCAAATTCGTAAAGACCCTTGGTATTTCTATTAAATTTATATTCTTCTTGAAAATTAGGGTCAGCATTTGGATTATTTGGATCAAAATCAGGAAGAGAAACTATTGATAAAATTTCTCCATTATTAATATTAATCACTATTCCTGCGCCCCCTTTTGCTTCAAATATATCCATT
>CEOO01033490.1_pt1 | contig 12665 bp, 14 predicted proteins | sample 530321 | NCBI WGS metagenome assembly CEOO01 (sample SAMEA2619927, study PRJEB7988) | marine metagenome | biome: marine biome (ENVO:00000447); feature: surface water layer (ENVO:00002042); material: "saline water (ENVO:00002010), including plankton (ENVO:xxxxxxxx)" | depth 5 m
GGAGATTTTATACATATTGAATTAAGTGGATTTACAAGTGACTATTATGCTAATGGAAAAAAATTCAAGGTGATTGATATTATTGAAAATAAAGAAATTACAATTAAAGACAAAACTCAAGAATTCAATGTCTTGATTATTCAAGATGAAATAAAAATTGAGAATAATAAAAGCATAAAATGGACAATGGCAAAAGATGATGTAACTCCTCAAGATATTTTTAGACTTACAAATGGTTCATCCACTGATAGAGCTATTGTAGCTAAATACTGTATTCAAGATTGTAACCTTGTTCATCATTTGATGAATAAAATAGATGTTATTACAGGGTTTATTGAGATGTCAAGTATTTGTAGTGTTCCAATTAGTTTCTTAATTTTTAGAGGACAAGGGATTAAATTAACTAGTTATGTAGCGAAAAAATGTAGAGAAAAAAATACACTCATGCCTGATATGGACAAATCAAATGATAAAGATGGGTATGAAGGTGCCATTGTATTACCTCCAAAATGCTCAATGTATATGGACAATCCTGTGGCTTGTGTTGATTATTCTTCTCTATATCCGTCTTCTATGATTAGTCAAAACTATAGTCATGATAGTAAAGTTTGGACAAAAGAATATGATTTAAATGGCAATATTATTAAAGAAACTGGAGAGAAAGATGAAAATGGTAAATATATATATGATAATTTACCCGATTACCAATATATTGACATTGAATTTGATACATACAAATATGTTAGAAAAACAGAAACATCTAGAGAAGAAAAGGTAATTAGTGGTAAAAAGATATGCAGATGGGCACAACTACCAAACAATCAAAAATCTATTATGCCTTCTATTTTAACTGAATTGTTAAAAGCAAGAAAGGATACGCGTAAGTTAATCAAAACAGAAAAAGATCCATTTATGCAAAATATTCTAGACAAAAGACAATTAGGATATAAAGTAACTGCAAATTCTCTTTATGGTCAATGTGGTTCTAAAACATCTACATTTTATGAAAAAGATGTTGCTGCATCTACTACTGCAACTGGAAGAATGATGATTATTTATGCGAAAAAAATGCTTGAAAATATTTATGGTAATCTAATTTGTCAAACAAAAGATTATGGAGAAGTTAGAACCCGTGCTGAATATGTTTATGGTGATACAGATAGTGTATTCTTTACCTTTAATTTAGAGGACCCATATACAGGTGAAAGAATTAAAGGATATGATGCATTAGCCATTACTATTGAATTAGCACAACAAGCTGCAGACTTGTGTAGTATGTGGTTAAAAGCACCCATGTATCTTGAATATGAAAAAACATTAATGCCTTTTATATTATTATCTAAAAAACGATATGTGGGTATGCTTTATGAAGAAGACCCGAAGAAAGGATATCTTAAGTATATGGGATTGTCATTAAAAAGAAGAGATTCTTGTGATTATTTGAAAGATATTTATGGTGGAATATTGAATATTCTTATGAAAGAAAATAATCTAGCTAAATCTATTGAGTTTTTAAATAACTCATTAAACGATTTAATTAGTGGTAAGGTATCGATGGATAAATTAGCTATTACAAAAGCGTTAAGAAGTGATTATAAAAATCCAAATCAAATAGGACATAAAGTATTAGCTGATAGAATAGGAGAAAGAGAACCAGGAAATAAACCTAAACCTGGTGACAGAATTAAATTTGTATTTATTTGTAATGACGATAAAAAATCATTAATGGGTGATAGAATAGAAACTCCTGAATTTATTATAAATAATAAAATAAAGATCGATTATAATCATTATATTACAAATCAGTTAATGAAACCATTACAACAATTATATGGTTTAGCATTACATCATATTTATGAATTAGAAAATCAAAGAGCATCATTAAATAATTATAATCAAGAAATCATAAAAATGAAAAATGCCTATCAAGACCTTGAAGAATACAACAAAAAGAAGGAGAAATTTTGTTCTACAAAAGTAAAGGTATTATTGTTTGATAAGTTTCTACAAAAGATTTATAATGAAAAACATAATATTCAAACGATTACTCAATTCTTTGTAAAGAAATAATTAAAAAATAATAAATTAATTCTATTATTTTTTTATGGTGAGGAATTAAATTGAACATTGTTAAAAGTTAAATTATTAGAAGTATCAAAAAATTCATGATATATTAGAGGCACACTTAATGAATAACTTAATGTTGGATTTACATTATTATTTGAAATATCATTTACTAAGTTTTCTAATATTTCATTAATACCGTTTGATACATCTTGTGCTAAATTATCATTTAAATATGTATTAAACAAGGGAGTGTCTGTATTTGTAGAGTTCTCATTACTACTATTTGATGATTCTGAATTTGTAGGTGATGATTGATTACTATTATTTAATATTTCTGTATCTTCATTTAAAGATTGTGAAGACGACTGACGAGAACTTCTAAAACTATCTATTGAATCTCTTAATGTTTCTGGGACATAATCACGAATATCAAAACGACATACTGGACAACGAACATTTTCATTAAACCAACTCATCAATGGTGTTTTTTTAAATGTATGCTTACAATGTAATATTTCACACAATTCATCTCCTTCTTCAAAATCATCCATAGTAATATAACATCTTGTATTAAATATTTCTACATCAGAATGATATACAAATGTTCTTGTTGCATTCTCTATTTGGTTATTGGAAGGACGAACTATTACATTTCTTAATTCGGGTCCTAACCCACCAAAAAAATGTCTTGCGTCAAGTGGAGAATTTAATCTTGGATTAATTAATGTTGGTAATGATCTACGATAATTACGAGATATATCACTTATACCAAACAATGAATTATTCCTGAAAAATGTGTTTGCGTTATTTTCAAATGGACGATTGTTTCTTACATTGTTAAAAGAAGGAGTGCTTCTATAACTTTCATTTATTGGTTGAACATTTGTACTAGTAAAAGGATTACTAGGTCGTTGTCTTTGTAATCTACGATTTAGCTCTTCTCGTCTTCTTGTTTGTTCATTTCTAAGTATATCAATTAAACTAAACATATTTAAATTAAAGAAAGACATTGTTTCTTGGTGTATTCTCATAACTGATAAATAATCACTCAGAATGTTATTTGTATAATTTAAAATTAAGTCGTCCTCATTTTCATGAGTATTATTTGATTGGCTTCTTCTATTTATTCTTTCCATATCAGATTCCAACTGTTGTCTAAGTGCGCGAAAAATTGATTCAATATTATCCATTTTATTAATTAATATAAAGAGATATTTAAATTATTAATAATGGAACTAAAAAAATATCAAAGATTAGGATATATTGGCCTTGAAAACTTAGGAAATACATGTTTCCTTAATTCGTGTCTTCAAGTATTAAGTAATACATACGAACTAAACCACCTATTAGATAATGTAAAAGTTAATATAAATGAAAATAATAAAAATGATAATCTTATGTTTAAAGAATGGATGGATCTTAAAAGCACCATGTGGAGTGGTAATGGCACTGTTTCGCCCAAAAGATTTGTATTAAAATTGAAAGAATTAGCTGTTTTAAAGAAAAAAGACTTATTTACTGGGCACTCTCAAAATGACTTGCCTGAGTTTCTTTTATTCTTTATGGATTGTATTCATAATTCTATATCCAGAAAGGTGGTTATGAACATAAACGGAAATACAGAAAATAATACCGATAAACTTGCTGTTGTATGTTACAAAATGTTAAAAGACATTTATAGTAAAGAATATTCTGAAATAATGGATATGTTTTATGGTATTTATGTTTCGGAAATCAAATCAATAGAAACAAAAAGACAAGAGAGTCTTACTCCACAGAGTTATTTTATATTAGATTTACCTATATTTGTAGATGGAGAAAAACAAATGGTTGCTTCTAATTTGTATGGTTGTCTTGATTTATTTACGCAACCTGAATATTTAACAGGAGAAAACTCTTGGTTTAACGAGAGAACAGGTAAGAAAGAAGATATTCAAAAAAGAATGATATTTTGGAATTTTCCCAATATTCTTATTATTACATTAAATAGATTTAGTATTGATGGCTTACGAAGAATTAATAAACATGTTGATTTTCCTATTGATAATTTAGACCTTACAAACTATGTTCATGGTTATAATAAAGAATCCTTTGTTTATGATTTATACGGAGTTTGTAACCATATGGGGAGTCTTCAAGGCGGACATTATACTGCATTTGTTAGGAATTACGCTAATCAATGGATTCATTATGATGATGAAACAAATCAAAAAGTAAAAGATTTATCAACATTAGTCAGCCCTAGTGCTTATTGTTTGTTTTATCGTAAAAAAAATACCTAATTATAATATAAAATGGATAACGAAAATAATAACTCTGCCGGAGATTTAGAAAATAATACTGAGAATAATAGTCAAGATAACAATGTAAATGTTGAAGATAATAATGTTGATACTTCAGGTCAAGATTTTCAAAATATGTTAGATTCTGTTTTTAATCAAAACAATTTAATTATTGTTGGTTGGTTCGTTGGTGTATATCTTGTGGTATATTTAGGACTCGGAATTTTTTATAAGAAAAAAGGCGAAGAATCTTCTTTTAAAAAAAATGCAAAGAAAATCGTTGATTTCTTATTTGTTATTTTACTCGTTTTTATGTTAATTACCTTTTTTTATTTACTTTCCAAAGATGAACAAAACCAATATACAGAAGACATTTATAATACTATCATTTCTTATCTTGATAATCCTTATTCTTTACTTCCTATTATTGCTATATTAATTGCATTTTATGTTGTTATTTATTTATTTAGAATACCTCTTGATGAAAATAAACCTTTCTCTGTTTCTTTCATTGAAGGATTACTTTGGGTTACTTTAGTCATAATTGTACTTGTGCAATTTTTTAAACAAGTTTTCAATTTATCATTGCTTGATTTTGTAAATGAAATGCAAGAAACTAAACAAGAACTTGAAGAAACCAGTGAAGATAATACTACTGAGACCCCAGTTACATCTGAAAATGAAGTTTTTCATGTTGGAAATAATAAATATACATATGATGATGCTAAAGCCATTTGTAAATCGTATAATGCCGAATTAGCTACTTATCAACAAGTAGAGAATTCTTATAAAAACGGAGGTGAATGGTGTGGTTATGGTTGGTCTCAAGACCAAATGGCTTTATTTCCTACACAACAATCTACTTACGATAAATTAAAAGAAAACGGTCCTGAAGTTCAACATAATTGCGGAAGACCTGGAGTTAATGGAGGATACATTACTAATCCATATATTAAATTTGGTGTCAATTGTTTTGGAAAAAAACCAAATGCAACAAGTAGTGATATGGCCAGAATGACCGCTACTGAAGATGCTTTACCTCAAACTGCCGAACAAAGAGAACTTCAAGCTAAAATAAATTATTGGAAACAAAATGCTAGCAACTTATTACAAATTTCCTCTTTCAATAAACAAAAATGGAGCAGAAACGATAGTTAATTCATAAATATTTACACTTATATTTATGAATTCATTCTTTTTTCTATCTTTTTCAACATATCATCTTTATAAACAAAATTACCCGTCGGGGTGTACTCATCTATTGGTGTATATTCCTTTTTATTTTTATTATTTTCCAAAGGCTGATTTCTATCATTCAATAGCTTACTTGTTGGATCTTGTTCATTCTTTTCATCTAATTCCTCTTGATTCAATATATTACCTTTTTCATCTACCACTATACCCGTCTTCCTTTTTATTTCATTACGAACATAACTTGGCACATGATTCTTCCATGTTATAAACAATGTATTTGGATGCATATATTTCACTTCAAACCCATTTTCCTCTAATTTTACAACCAAAAATCCGATACAATCTCCTTGATTATATTGAGGTTCTCCAAATAAATATTCTGGAACTTGATAAAAAATAAATTTTTCTCTCTTATTTCTTCCCGTATGTTGAATCCTTTTATGAATTCTATTTAAAATTTTATTAAATATAGATAACTGTTTCAAATCTTTTTGTTGATTCTTTTCAAATAATTCATCTATATTTACATTTTGAACTTTATCATTCTCATCACTAAATAATATATTTGACATAATTAATATGATACTAGAAAAAACATAAAAAAATACTACTTATTTTTTTATGGAAAATACAGAAAATAATATTATTGAGCATATTGTCATCTCTGGTGGAGGAATTATTTTATTTCCTTTTTACGGCTATATTCGTGATTCTGCTAAAAAAGGTTTATGGGACCTTAAAAATATAAAATCTATTTATGGAACTTCTGCAGGCTCCTTACTTGCTACTATTATTTTACTCAACATGGAATGGGATGTTATTGATGATTATATTATTAATCGTCCTTGGAAACATATTTTTCAGATCCAAATTGAAGAATTTTTTTCTATACTTGACAAAAAAGGATTAAAAGATATTGACTTTATGAAGAAAATATTTCAACCTATGTTTGAATCTAAAAATATTCCATTAGATATTACCATGAAACAATTTTATGAATTAAACAATATTGAATTACATATTTTTGCTACTGAAGTTATGAAATTTGAATCTATAGATATCAATCACATTACTTACCCTGATTGGAAATTAATTGACGCTGTTTATGCATCATGCTGCATACCTATTATTTTTTCACCCTTATGTATTGATAATAAATATTATGCTGATGGAGGATTCCTAAATAATTTTCCTGTAAATACTTGCATACTTCAACAATCATGCGAACCTTCTAATATGCTTTTATTAGATATTGATGTTCAATCACCAGACCCTCAAAATGAATTCTCTTTTTTTGACTTTTTATTTACTCTCTTTGTTAATATCTTTAAAATTCTTTCTAATAGAAAAAATATTCCTATTTTTGAAAACACTATTCGTATTAATATGAATGAATCCTCTTTACAGAAAATTAATACTATTATTGAATCTGCAGAAACAAGGCGAGAACTTATTCAAGAAGGAGCTAAATTACTCGCTTAACATAATATTTACAAAACTCTCTAAAGCTGTTGATGTTATCTTTGAATCAAATTCTACTACTTGATTATCCTTCAATAATTTTACTGTTGGAAATGACTCTATGTTATATTGATTCATCATGGTTGCTACATTTGTATCATCTTCATCTGTGCAATCCACATTTACACATTTTACTTCATATCCATTTATTACTCTTCCTGAATTTTGACTCTCAAATGTATCCCATTCTGGTTTAGCTGTTTTACAATGAGGACACCATGATACATTAAAAAATAATACTTCCGCCTCTGTATTTCTTCTATTTGCATTTGCAACATCGCTAAAACGCTTCTTCTTTTCTTGCTCATTTCTTTGTCTTAAATATAATATACCTACCACTATTAAGATTATTGCTACAATTATTGAAATGATTATCGGTAAGTAAGGGCGAATATACTTTGAAACTACTGCTGATAAACTAGCCATATATATAACTCTAACAAATAAATTCTTTATTTTTATCGAATTCTTTTTTTTATCTATTTAATATAAATGGTTTCAAAGAAAAATAATACTAAAAAAAGCTCTTGTGTATATGATTCTAATGACTTTAATGATAAAAATGGTATGCTCACCGCTATTTGGGGACCTGGTATGTGGCACTTTCTACATACTATGAGTTTCAACTACCCTAATCAACCCTCTAAAATGCAAAAGAAACAATACAAAGACTTCATTCTTAGTTTGAAACATATTCTACCCTGCGGAAAATGTAGAGACAATTTAGCTACTAATTTTAAAAATATGCCTCTTAAAGCAAAGCATATGAAAAATAGAGAAAACTTTTCAAAATATATATATGACTTACATGAGCTTGTTAATAAGCAATTAGATAAAACTTCCGGTCTCACTTATGAAGTTGTTCGTGAAAGATATGAACATTTTAGAGCTAGATGTGTTTTTCCTAATAAAAATAAAACAAGAAAGAAAAGTGATAAAGGCTGTGTTGTTCCACTTTATGGAGAAAAAGCTAAATGCGTTTTGCATATTGTTCCTCAAGACAAAAAATGTAAAACATTACAAATTGATGAAAAATGTATTAAAAAAAAAATAGACATTTAATTCTTATCTATTTAGTAAAAAGAAATGTAACAAAATATATATAATCATATAATAAATAAATGAAGTCCGCTGAATATGAAAAAGAAAATGATCCAAAACTTATATTAGAACAACAAGAACCTGAACCTGAAGAACATAAGAAAAAAGCTATTCCTTTTTGGGCTGAAGACCCTAACATTATTTTACATCAAAAATACATTTTTGAATTCTTTCCTGTTGATTCCATGACATATGAACAAAAATTAAATGCTATTACTAGAACCGTTCTTGTTTTATCTGTCATTGGTCTCATTATTTCCAAGAGTCTCAGAACCCTTATTATCATTTTAATTACTCTTTTAGCCATTTATATATTACATTATTACCACGATAAAGACATGAAGAAATTAGAAAATAAAGAGAAATTTGAAAATATTAAAGAAGGATTTAGTAACCCTACATTAGAAGTTATTGAAAGCAAGAAGCAAACTATTCCTGAACAAGTATTTAGAGAACCTGATGCATCTAACCCTTTTGGTAATGTTATGATGTCTGACTATGATTATAACCCTGATAAACAACCCGCTCCCGCTTCTTATACCAAAACTACTGGTGATAAAATTTTAAAACAAGCTAAACAATCCGTTGTTGATGCTAATCCCGACCACCCTGATATTGCAGACAAACTATTTAGTGATTTAGGAAGTAATTTACAATTTGAACAATCCATGAGACAATTCACTTCCAATCCCAACACTACTATTCCTAACGACCAAGGAGCCTTTGCTGACTTTTGTTATGGAAGTATGATTTCATGTAAAGAAGGAAACAAATTTGCTTGTGCTAGAAATTTGTCTAGACACACCAACTATTAATTGATTTATTATTTAGGCTATTTAAATAATAACTCCTGGATTATAAATTCTCTCTTTATAGTATAATAAATGTCCGATTTAAAATTACATAAATTTCACCACACTGACCGTATTGGAACTGACCACACTGATTTAACACAACAAAATATTTCCAATACTAAGTTTGCTAATCACAATCTTACCAATTTTTTTAGCAGCAAATTATCTGACGACCATGTTCAATTTGCTATTCCTCAACCTTCATTAAATTTCTCTGGAGCTGCTCATGGTAATGGACTAAACGGAAACAACGCTGCTGATGAATCCGACTTACTTTTGAAAGTTGGTCAAAGACCTTTTGAGAAACTTCAATTGTTTCAACGCCCTTTCGCTACCGTTCCTTATTTAGGAAGAGGCAGTGTTGATCCTGGACTTGAAAGCCAATTACAACAAGGAGAACCTATTCACGAAAAGAAGAGCGTTTCCACGATTATGGAAAAATCATTCAATGATTACAGCTTGTTTGTCTTGGATGACGAAGCCAAGAGTAAAGCCACTGATGCTAGCTTAAAAGTTGAAGAAGCCGCTTTAGATGGATGGGTCCGCGGGGGCATGACCACTCGTGAAATGTCTGTTGAAGAGGCTATTCGCAAATCCAAGAAATAATTTAGCAAATATTATATCTATATATTTTATAATATTTGATAATATGAGTGATAAAAGCGTAGGTTCTAGAGACACAACTGGTAGTCAATTATGGGAACAATTTCAAAAGCAACTTGAAATAAAAAATTTAGAAAATAAAGAAGATATGGAAGATGGAGATAGAGAAAAATTAGAGGCACTTAAAAAAGAAATGGACACTCTTATTAATAGTAATAAAGATATTATAGATAAATTAAACGGAGAGAATTCAGATGAACTTGAAAGTGTTAAAAGCGAATTACGAAAATTTATTGATGATGATGAAAATATAGAAATAACAGATGAGGAAGATATTAACAAACTTCTTGCGGAATTAGGTATTTCACAAAAAGAAAAAGTAGAAGAAGAAGAAACAGTAGAAGAAGAAGAAACAGTAGAAAAAGCTGCACCAGGAGCAGTAGAAGCAGTAACAGCAACCGTTAGTGTTGATGAAATAAAAAAAAAATTAGAAACAGAAATGAATTATAAAAATGTTGATATTCAAATAGAAAATAATGAAATTAACGTAAAGGCAACACCTGTTCCACCGACAGGAGGAAAATCAAAAAAGAAGCAAATGAAACCTAAAAACAAATCCAATAAGAAAATGAAAAAGAAACAAACGAAAAAAGGAGGCAAACAAATTAAAAAGCGTAGTTTGAAACGCAAAATGAAAAAATAAAGTATAAATAAAATATTGCGTTAGTATATAGCATGAACCTTGCTGAACTTAAAGAGAAGTTGATGAATAAAATGAACGCAGGCAAAAAGGGAAAGAGAATGACCGCCACCAAGAAAAACAAATCCATGAAGAAGAAAGGAGGAAAGAAAAACAAATCCATGAAGAAACTTAAAAATAAGTCTTTAGTCAAAAAAGAAAAGAAATCCAAAAAATAAATTAATATTTACTTAACAATTATTTAAATATTAATTACAAACTCTTATATGTATCCAACTGATTTAACGATTCCTTCTAGTTTTACCAACAATCAATACAGACACTTTATCCGCAAACTATTTAACATGGATTTAACTACAGTAATAGAAGAAAACAATAAAATTCAAGAACACAATCAAGAAATATGGGACGAAGAAACTACCGACGAGATGTTATATGATAGTCATCAAGCTACAAACTTTATGGACTTTATTGAACAAGAAACCAAGAACAATTCACTTTTTGTATCTTTATATGAAAAAGCCGCCGCTAGAATGTTCTCAACCGATTTAGGAATAGGTTTAGCTGTTTTACTTTCTTACGATTATTTATATCATTTTCATCACTGCCTAATAGATTATTTTAATAATGCGAGAACCTTAAACGAAAGCAATCCACATTTTATTTCATTAAATAATTTATTAGAGTAATTAAAATATGTTTTTATATTATAAATGTCCTCAACTTCAAATAAAAATTATCCTGGAAACCATGATATGCAAGAAAAAATGAATGAGAGAATATGCGACCGCTTGACTTATATTCATTCTGCACCTGCTGAAGCCAGTGTAAATTATTTACCTGGTGATGGTTTATTACCTGCAAAACTTGCTAGAAACAAAATGTGCTCTAATTTCTGTGATGTTGAATCTAATCTTCTTGGAATAGGATCTACCAATTTAGTCAAACCTCAAGCTCCTGTAAATCCTCAATTTAAGAACTTACAAAGCTTGAATGTTATTGACAGAACACCTCTTTTTGTTCCTGCACCTTTTTCTGCTAAAACTCATCAGCGCCCTGCTCCACTAAACTAATTTTCACTTTTTGATGATTACATGTTTTATTATGTAATGATTTTCTGTTTTTAAAAGTATGTTGGTATCCTCCTTTTACTCTCTTTTTTATTTCATTTGGATTCACCGTAAGAATAATTTCCGTATTTTCTTCTTTTTCTGTTTCATCTTCTTTCACATCACTTTTCATACTTTTAAATAATTCTAGTATTGCTTCAAATCCAGGCATTTCCTTGTGTTCTTGTAACTCTTTATCTGTTTCTTCTATTTCTAATTTCATATATTTTTCCATTAACTTTATTTCTCCTTTTTCATCTAGTTCTAATGGTATTTCTATTTTAGCTAATAAATAATTTTTGGACATATAAATAAAATATATAAATCATTTTATGTATTTTAATGTATTTATAATTATTTTATGAACATATAATTCATTTTAATCATATTAAATTACTACTCTTCCTCTAATAAGATTGTTTTATATTTTTTTCTTGAGAAGAAGTTAGTATCAAATTAAAATGCTGGTTCGAGTTATCTCCCATAATATTATAACCAATATTGTGCAAAATAATTGTATCATCATATTTACCTGTACCAAAAGAGTAAAGTAATTCATGAATTGACTCATTATATAATGTTTCTTCTGTTAAATCAGGTGTGAATTTAGAAAAAATTGTTATTGGTGCTGCATACTCATCTAGTAGGTTAGCTGGTTGAATAACTATTATATCTTTGCCTAATAGTTTTGACAAAATCTTTATTTCATTACTTGTTCCATATTCATTTTCTTTTAATCCAATAATTTCGTCAAAAACTCTATATGTTAATCTTTGTAATTCATCAAGTTTATTACTGAATATGTTATCTTTTTCAGTGCAAGCATATTTTTTAATTGCTAATCGTGTATTTGAATTGTTTGTTTTGAAATAATTTCCAGAATCAATATCAACAACTTTTATTTCACCTATATTAAAATTATGCTTATTTCTTATTGTTTCCCATTTTTTAGCGTCTTTAGATATTATCAAAAAACCAATCAACACAGCATTAAACAAACAATCTCCGTCACCAAATATAAGTATTTCTTTTAAGAATGTTTGTTTTTTGTGTAAATTAAAAATTCTTGATATACCTGGAAATCCAATGCCATTATTCAATGTTTTTCTTCTATCAGCCAAACCAATATTATCTTTAGATGTAGCTTTAATTTCATTAAAAATATTTGTACATTTTTCATTTCTTTTACTTGAATCAGATTTTTCACTTGAATCAGATTTTTCACTTGAATCAG
>CEOO01106470.1_pt1 | contig 12634 bp, 19 predicted proteins | sample 530321 | NCBI WGS metagenome assembly CEOO01 (sample SAMEA2619927, study PRJEB7988) | marine metagenome | biome: marine biome (ENVO:00000447); feature: surface water layer (ENVO:00002042); material: "saline water (ENVO:00002010), including plankton (ENVO:xxxxxxxx)" | depth 5 m
TTAACTCTTGTGCATCTCGTCTGAATATTAGCTTGTCTACATTTAGCATTGATATTTCATTACCAACATCTTCTCTCAATGCGTTCTGCATAAGATCTCTTGTCTTGTCAGAACTAGCTATACATTGTTCTAGATGTCTAGTGAAACAACCAATAATACTATTAGCGTTCCATTCAGCTAACATAGTCCAATCTTTATGTTCAGCAAATGGTGTAATTACATTATTGAATAATGCTTTAACACCTGCTCTAACATCAACAGAATCTAATACATCATGCATAGATTCTAGTCTGCTATCTGAATAGTCAGCAGATTGTACTTCACTTACTTGTGTCATATATACCTCCATTGGTTAATGTATTTAACTCGCTGTTAATCTCAGCAACCTTATCTTGATCACCTTTAGATTCAGCTTCTTCTTTTAAGCTACATAGCTCATTAACTCTCATCTTATTAGAGTCATCAACTATCAACTCATAGTATTTAACATAGTCCATAGATACCTCCTTTGTTTGAACTAACGTCCACATAACGTGGTAAGCGTACAGACAACAAGGGGAGTACTCACCTGTCAACAGCTTGGCAGGGGTTTACACCTGCGACTGCATTGTCCCTCGTGGACAATCAGTCCTGTTGATAGGTAGAGGGGATTCCTTGTTAGTCTAGCGTAATCACGTGTGTGTGGAGGGACCCATAGTGTAACGAGTAATCTACATATTACATATGTGATTACGAGTGGTTTGCACCTTTGTAATATGCAAAGTGCAAAACACGTATGGGAGGCGTCCTCGCAGACAAAAGCCTATAGCTTTTGGCGAGAAGACTCTGTTTTGCCGAAGGCAACTACATCTGGTATTGTGAGTTTGACGAACAACTAAAGTGCTGTAATTTTGCTTGACACAACATAAATTTAAAACTACGTACCTATAAGGGTAGAATAAATAGTTATGAAAGATGACTTAACAGACAAGCAAAGACAGCTCGTTGATACTATCGTAGCAACTGGTTGTAGTATAAAGGAAGCTGCAGAAAAGGCAGGATATTCAACAAAAGGCAGTAAAGAAGCAGGTAGAGTAAGTGCTTCTCGCACACTACGTTTACCAAAGGTACAACAGTATATGCAACAGAGAGTGGCACAAACTCTTGGACTTGGTGCAGTAAGTGCGAGTAAACGACTGATAGAACTTTCAACAGGGGCGAGATCGGAGTATGTACAACTGGAAGCGTCCAGAGATATACTAGATCGAGTGGGACTGAAAGCACCAGATCGTATAGCTCACAATTTACAGGGGGATATTAAGATTAATATAGACCTATCGTGAGGCGTTGGTACGCACCCACACATTTAGAATCGACAGATTCGGAGGGTGGGGGCGAAACTCACCAGCTTTAGCTGACGAGGCGTATGTCACAGACAACAGGGTTCAAATTAGTACATCATGGCAAAACAGAAGTTTAAAGATATAGTTATCCATGAAAGGATTCCTAAGAGTACGAATATTGGAAGAAGACCTAAAAAGTCTTCAATGAACAAACACAGAAAGCGTTCGTGGAAGAAATACAATGGACAAGGTAAATAAATACATCAAACAGCTGCAGGTATGGTCTTTGTATTATAGAGAAGGCATTGTGGGATTCTGGCTAGGCTTTTTATTTTTTTTGTTGCTAAGTGCGTTTATAAATTTTTTTTAATTCTATAAGCTCAATCCTCCAAAAATCAAAAGGAGGAAATATGAATTACAAGGTAAATATATGGAAAGATGATTCTCTCAAAAGAGAGATTGTATATACTGCAGATAATGATATACAAGCAATACAGATGGCTAGTGCAGCAACACCAGATGGTTGTAGATCTACATATGAAGAAATAACAGAGGAGCAAAAATCATGCCTTATGGAAAAGGAACCTATGGTTCAAAACGAGGAAGACCAAGTAAAAGCAGTGGCTTAAAAGGTAAACAAAAAAACCTACCACCTGCTTTGAAAAAAAAGATAATGGCTGCCAAGAAAAAAAAGTAATGGCAACCAAAGCTGAAAAAAAGCATATGGATAAGGTAGCACAATTAGGTTGCTTCGTTTGTGAACGACCTGCTACCTTACACCATATTAGACCAAAAGGAACTGGCATAGGAAGAAGAACTTCTCACTTTGAGGTGATCCCCCTTTGCCCAGATCACCATCAAGGAAAGTTTTCAATTCATATGTCTAAGAAAGCTTTTGAAGAAAAATATGGTACAGAAAAAGAAATCCTTGAAATAGTATTACAAAGAGTTAAGGAAGAAGAATGTCGTTCATCAATACTTTAAGTCTTAAAGATAGAAGAAGATTAAGAACCATTGTCAAAAATACTCATCTAAAATATTATCCTACACATATGATAACAGACAAAGAAGCTGATAAATTAGTAGAAGCTTTTGGTGAAGAAACTATCTATAATCTGTTAAAACAGAATGTAGGAACTAATGTCGATTAATTTTAAATATAAGCCAGATGGTAAAACCATAAAAGACTTTATGAAGTCAGATGACTTCTTTAGAGGTATAAGAGGACCAGTAGGTTCTGGTAAATCAGTATCTTGTTGCATAGAAATATTTAGACGAGCATTGTTGCAACAAAAGAATGAACAAGGTATTCGTAAATCAAGATGGGCAGTAATTAGAAATACAAACCCACAGCTAAGAACAACAACAATTAAAACATGGCTTGATTGGTTTCCAGAAGATGTCTGGGGAAACTTTGCCTGGAGTGTACCTTATACACATAGAATACTTAAGAATGATTTAGATATAGAAGTTATATTCTTAGCTCTTGATAGACCAGAAGATGTTAAGAAACTATTATCTCTAGAGCTTACAGGCGTTTGGGTAAACGAAGCTAGAGAAATACCTAAGTCTATTATAGATGCTTGTACAATGAGGGTAGGAAGGTTTCCTAGTATGAGAGAAGGAGGAGCTTCTTGGTATGGAGTTATTGCAGATACTAATGCTCCAGAAGAAGATCATTGGTGGGCAATCATGGCAGGTGATGTACCTGTACCAGATCACATATCCAGAGAAGAAGCTTTGATGTTGGTTAAACCAGATAACTGGAGTTTCTATACACAACCTTCAGCTATGATAGAAAAAAAAGAAAATGGTATGACTACTGCATATGAACCAACAGACAATGCAGAGAATAAATCAAACCTTACAGAAAAATATTATTCTAATATTATTAGAGGTAAAACAAAAGGTTGGATAGATGTTTATGTTTTAAATAAACTTGGATCTATTGAAGAAGGTAAACCTGTATATCCAAACTTCAAAGAAGAATTACACAACTCAAAAGAAGATCTACAACTAGCTTTACAACAACCTATTTACATTGGAGTAGACTTTGGACTAACTCCTGCTGCAGTCTTTGGTCAAAGATTAGTTACAGGTAGATGGCATATTGTAAATGAGCTTGTATGTTTTGATATGGGTGTAATTAGATTTTCTGAATTATTAAGATCAGAGATAGCTAAATACTATAAAGGTTATGAAGTACATATCTATGGTGATCCTGCTGGAGATTTTAGATCACAAACAGATGAAAGAACTCCATTTCAAATAATGCGGCAACAAGGACTTAATGCATTACCAGCTCCATCTAATGATGTAGCATTAAGAATAGAAGCTGTAGATGCAGCTCTATCTAGATTACTAGATGGTAAGCCAGGATTCTTGCTAGACAGAAAATGTGTAAATCTTAAAAAAGGTTTTAATGGTGGTTATCATTATAGAAGACTACAAGTATCTGGAGATAGATATGATGAGAAGCCTTTGAAGAATAGATACTCTCACGTCCATGATGCATTACAATATTTAATGATGGGAGCTGGTGAAGGTAGAACTATTCTTGCAGGTAAAACTAAAAAGACTCCAACAATAGCTCATAGAGATTTTGATGTATTTAAAACTAAAAGACCAACTAAAAGGAAAGTATGGGATCTGTTCAAAAGGAATGGCTAGTATATTTCTATGAAGCAGAAGACCACCCTTATTCAGATTGGTTATTCTTCTTAAGAAAAGGTTATAAACATTGTGGAGCTTTATCTTTTAACAGCAAACATAATGCTTGGGTTCATTTAGAATTTACACACGCAGGTATAAGATTATCGTTTCTAGAAAAACAAGAGCTAGAAGATATGTTAGCTTATCTAAAAGGTTTCAAAGTATTAAGATGCCCAGTTAAAGACGAATGGCATCTACTTCGTATAAAAGATATTACTTGTGTTGCTTTTATTATGAGATTAATTGGTTATTACAAATGGTGGATCTTTACACCTTATCAACTTTATTGTGCGTTGATTAAAGCAGGATATAAGTCATTTTGGGATCAAGATGCCAAAACCAAAGAAAAAATCGATACAAGAAATAATAGATGAGATGAAAGATCTTCATGACCAAGAAGATGATTTAATCGCAGAGATGGAAGCAGGATATGGTTCTCTTACATCTGATGATCTAGATGATATTGATTTTGATGATGATTTAGAGGAGGACAGATAATGGGCGGAATATTTAAAAAACCATCTCCACCACCAAGAAATGATGCATTAGAAAGACAACTTGCTGCTGATAGAGCTGCTGAAGAAAAAAGAGCTAAAGATGCAGAAACAGCTGCAAGGGTTTATTCTGAAAAAAAAGCAAAAGGAATTATAGGAGCAAGATCTCTATTTGCCAAAGCTGGTGGTAGAGGCTTTTTTGGTTAATGAGAAAAGAACATAAAAATCCTAAAGGTGGATTAACTGCAAAAGGTAGAGCATACTTTAAACGTAAAGAAGGTGCTAATCTTAAACCTCCAGTTAAAAAGACTCCACCAAAAGGAACAAAGAAGTTTAGAAGAAAGGTTAGCTTTGCTGCAAGGTTCGCAGGAATGAAAGGACCAATGAAAGACTCTAAAGGCAGACCTACAAGAAAAGCTTTAGCTTTAAGAGCTTGGGGTTTTAGAAGTGTAGAATCTGCTAGAAATTTTGCAAATAGACATAAGAAGAAAAAATAATGGCTACTGCAAAAAAAACAAAACCTGCTTTATGGGCAAGAGCTAAAGCTCAAGCCAAAGCAAGAATGGGAGGAAAACACAGTGCAAGAGCTATGCAACTTGCTGTTAAGATTTATAAGAAAGCAGGTGGAGGCTATAGAGGATCTAAGTCAAAATCAAACAAGCTTTCGAAATGGAGCAAACAGAAGTGGAGAACGAGCAGTGGTAAGAAGTCAGAAGGTAAAAGACGTTATCTTCCAGACAAAGCTTGGAAAGCTCTTTCTGCAAAAGAAAAAGCAGCTACTAACAGAGCTAAAGCAAAAGGGTTTAAAAAAGGTAAACAATTTGTTAAACAACCAAAAGGGGTTGCAGCAAAAACAAAAAGGTATAGAAAATGAAAATAATAAATAAAATAATATTAAAAATAAAAACAAAAATAGAAGAATTAAAAAATGCATTACGAAGATTCAAAAGATAAAGCAACAGCTATTTTAAAAAAATATCAAGAAGCTGTATCTGTTAAAGATCATTGGAGAGAAAAGTTTGAAGAAGCATATGAGTATTGCTTACCTAATAGAGAATCTTTTTATGAAGAATCGCCAGGACAAAAAAGAACTGATAAGATATTTGATGAAACAGCAGTAGTAGGTGTACAAGAATTTGCATCTAGATTACAAGCAGGTATTGTTCCTACATTTGCTAGATGGGCAGACTTCCAAGCAGGTGTTGAAATACCACAAGAACAAAAACCAGAAATAAATAAATCATTAGATGCAATAACAGATTATGTATTTGAAGTATTACAGAACTCAAACTTCAATCAAGAGATACATGAATGTTTTATGGATCTAGCTGTAGGTACTGGGTGTATGCTTGTAGAAGAAGGTGATGCAGTTAATCCTATAAAATTTACAGCAGTACCATTACCAAAGATTTGTTTAATGAATGGACCAGATGGTAGAATAGATACAGTTTACAGAACTAGAGTAGTTAAACCAGAACATATATCTGTTTTATATCCTAAAGCTGTTATGCCAGAAAATTTTGATCCATTTAAAATGAAAAAAGATTGTACAATTATAGAAGCTATCTACAAAGTTTATGAAGAAAATGTAGAGAAGTTTAAATATTGTGTAGTAATGCAAGATGCTAAAGCAGTTATCTTTGAAGAAGAATATACAGGTGAAGGTGCTAATCCATATTTAGTATTTAGATGGAACAAAGCATCTGGTGAAGTTTATGGTAGAGGACCAATTTTTAATGCAATGGGTGCTATTAAAACTTGTAATCTTACAATTGAATTAATATTACAAAATGCACAGATGTCTGTATCTGGAGTATATACTTATGAAGATGATGGAGTAATTAATCCAGATAATATTTCTTTAGTGCCTGGATCTTTAATACCTGTAGCTCCGGGATCAAGAGGTTTGAATCCTATTCCTGCAGCATCTAATTTTGATGTAGCACAATTAGTGTTACAAGATATGAGGCAGAATATTAAAAAAGCTTTATACATGGAAACTCTTGGTAGACCAGAAGGAACACCAATGACAGCAACAGAAGTTTCTGAAAGAATGGCAGATCTATCTAGACAAATAGGTTCCTCTTTTGGTAGACTACAATCTGAACTTATCCACCCATTATTAAAAAGAATAATTAGATTATTATCTAAACAAGGTAGAATAGAATTACCTAAAGTTAATGGTAGAGAAGTTAAAGTAGCTGCAAGATCTCCATTAGCTAAAGCTCAACATATGCAAGATATATCAGATGTTAATAGATTTAATGAAATTATAGCTGGTACATTTGGACCACAAATGATAAATGTAATTGTAAATCAAAATGAAACAGCAAAATATTTAGCAGAAAAAATGAATCTTCCAGAAAAATTAATTAGAGATGAACAAGAACAACAACAGATAGTACAACAGATAAGCCAACTTCAATCTTCCGCAAGTGAAGGAGAAGTACCTCAATAATGGCATGGGACAATTTAAAAGATAAAAAACCAATACAAACAAAATCAATAGATGGTTATATTAGAACTCCAAGTGAGGAGTCTAATCTTAACAAATCTTTTGCTACAGTATTCAAAGGAGATGATGGTAAACTCATCTTGGACTATATCAAATCAATAACTACCGAAGCAGTTGCTGGTCCTAACATTGATAGCAACCAGTTATTTCATTTAGAAGGAATGAGATTTCTTGCAGGTATAATACAAACAAGAATAAAAAAAGGAGAACAAGATGGTAGATGATAATGCTACAAATGCACCAGTCACCACAGATTCGCAAGAGCAAACTGCTGTGACTAAACCAGAATTTGTACAAGATAAATTTTGGGACGCTGATAGAAAAGAAGTTAATTTAGAAAACTTAGCTTCTAGTTATAATGCTCTTGAAAAAAAACTTGGATCAAGAACTGAAGATTTATCTAAACAAATCAGAACAGATATTGAACAAGAAAAACTAAATAAAACTCCAGAAGAATATAAAGTTAATCTTCCAGAGCTTCCAGAAAATGTAGATGTTTCTGTATCTGATGATATGGAAATAGTACAATGGTGGAAAGAAACAGCAAAACAAAATGGATTATCACAAGAACAATTTGATCAAGGTGTTAATGCATTTGTTAATAATGCTATTGCTACTTTACCAGATGCAAATGCAGAAATGCAAAAGCTTGGTGATAATGCTAAAGAAAGAATAGAAGCTAGTGAGCTATGGAGTAAAAAACATTTATCTCCAGAATCTTATGAAACTTTTTCATCTTTAGCTGCTACTGCAGAAGGAGTTAAAGTTATTGAAGAAATAATGAAACTGACTAAAGATAGTCCTATACCTACAACGCCTACACAGGTATCAGTAACTCCTAATGAAGACGATCTTAAAGCTATGCTACAAGATCCAAGATATTGGGATTCAAGTAAAAGAGATCCTGGTTATGTCAAAAGAGTAACTGAGCTTTATGAAAAGGCGTATCAAAAAAACCAAAGCTAAACCTTTTAAGTTTAAAAAGCTTAAAAAGGATCTACACTGGCTAGATGCAGTTTCTGAAACTGGTTGGATTTCTGAATCTGATATGGATAATCAAGAACCAGCAAAAGCTGTATGTAGCCAAATGTGGATTTATAAAGAAACTAAAAAATCTATTACACTATTTGGTACATATTCATATGATGAGAAAGGTAAGTTAGAGTTTGGAGAAGTTATAACTATACCTAAAATATGGATTTAATGTGCGTTGTTTAAAATCATTCTAAAATTTATTCTAGCTGCAAGACCTTAAAAATGTTCAATGATTGCCCTTAATGGAGAACAGTCCCCTGCATTTGTAAGATAATCGGATATTAACGTAACTTAACAATAAGGAGCTAATAATGGCAAACTCAATAACTAATGCCTTTATAACTCAATTCGAAGCTGAAGTTCATATGGCTTACCAAAGAATGGGTTCTAAGTTAAAGAACCTAGTAAGACAAGTGAATGGCGTTAATGGTAACACTGTTAAGTTTCAGAAGGTAGCAAAAGGATCTGCTAACACTAAAGCAAGACATGCTGAAGTAGTAGCAATGGATCTTTCTCACAGCAATGTGTCTGCTACTTTAACTGATTACTATGCAGCTGATTACGTTGACAAGTTAGACGAGTTAAAGGTAAACATTGACGAAAGACAAGTGGTTGCACAATCTGCAGCTTACGCTTTAGGTAGAAAAACTGATAGCGTAATTACTGGGATTATGAATAGTGCAACAGCACTTGCTAACAACTCATCAGGTACAGGTACTGGAATGAATCTAGGCAAAGCTCAATCTATGATGGAGCTTTTCAATACTAATGACGTACCAGATGATCAACAAAGATACTGGGTAGTAGGACCAAAACAATGGTCTGATCTAATCAACCTAGATCAATTCTCTAGAGTAGAATATGTAGGCGAAGGTGAGCTTCCATATGCTGGAGGAATGACAGCTAAAAGATGGTTAGGATTCTTATGGTTTGTACACAGTGGACTAGAAACTTCTGGTTCAACTGACAGACATACTGTAGCTTTCCATAAATCATCTCTTGGTTTAGGTATCGGTACTGATGTTAAAACTGAAGTAAACTATATACCAGAAAAAGTTTCTCACTTAATTACTTCTATGCTAAGCATAGGTGGTACATTAATTGATACTGATGGTATTAGAATACAGAAATGTGCGGAGTAATAGGAGGATAATATGGCTTACTCAACAGACAATCCTGTGAAAAAAATTTCACAGATGGGTCCAAGCAATTCTCTTTGGTATTACACTGACGGAGATGCGATTGGCGATATAGATAATGCAGATTATTTTCTTGCTGATTACGAAAACTTAACTGCTGGTGACATAATTTTTGTTAACAGTGGTGGTTCAAATGGCGTAGTCGACATTTTAATGGTTTCAGCATCATCTTCTAGTACAGTTACAACTGTATTATTAGCATAACGCTAAACTTTGTGTGGGCGAGGCAACTCGCCCTCACTTTAATTTAAGGAATTTATGGCAACAACAAAAGTAGATATATGTGCAAGAGCATTAGTAATGATAGGAGCTTCACCTATATCTTCTTTTTCTGATGGAAGTACAGAAGCTCTTGTTGCTTCTAATGTTTATGAAGACATAGTAGAATCTTCATTAACTAGACATAGATGGAAGTTTGCTACTAATCAAAAACAATTATCATTATTAACTGCAGCTCCAGAAGCTAAGTATGAATATGCATATCAACTACCTGCTAATCCTGGAGTCTTACATATAGTTTCATTATCAGTTAATGATTATATAATTCCATATACTAGATACAAAGATATGATCTATGTAAATACATATGGAGCTAATCATAGTTTAATATTAGATTACATTTACAGAGTAGAAGAAGAATACTTTCCAGCTCATTTTAGATTAGCTTTAGAATATGAACTTGCATCTTTATTTGCAGGATCTGTTGCAAGAGATGCAGGAATGATTAGAGAGTTTAAAGCTATGGCAGATAGACAATTTTTAATATCTAAAAACATAGATGCTTCTGAAGTTACAAATAAAAAACTTGATACATCAAGATATATAAACCTAAGAAATACTACGAGAACTAATGTATAATGGCAAGATCATTAAAAACTGTAATAACCAACTTTTCAGCAGGGGAACTTAATCCTTTACTTGCTACTCGTACAGATACTCCAGCTTACATAAATGGTGCTAAACAATGTAGAAACTTTGCATTGTTAGCAGAAGGTGGTGTAATGAGAAGACCAGGAACTCATTACTTAGCAACACTTCCTGCAGAATGTAGATTAATACCTTTTGTATTTTCTGATGATGAAATAGCTATTATAGCTTTGTCTAATAATAGAATGGACGTTTATAATATTAGTGGTACTGCATTATCTAGTAATGTAACTACAAACTGCAATTGGACTACAGCTCAATTGTTTGAATTAAACTTTGCACAATTTGGTGATACAATATTTATAACACATAGAGATAATCCTATTAGAAAAATATTTAGAACTTCAGCTACAAACTTTGAAGTACAAACATTTTCATTTGATGAAGATGACTCGGTATCAGCAGGAGGAGTTAATAAATCAAAACAACCATTTTATAAATATGCTGATGGATCTATAAGTGTTTCAATATCTTCAGCATCTACAGGAACAGGAAGAACTCTTACTGCATCAGCTGCAGCATTTACATCTGCATATGCAAATACATATTTAGAAGTAGATGGTAAACAAGTTTTTGTTACTGGTTATACAAGCTCAACAGAAGTTACTGTAACTGTTATTGAAGCTATAAGTGGAACTGGTCCACACTTTAATTGGAAAGAACAAACTATATCTTCTATTCGTGGTTTTCCTCAAGCAGTTACATTTCATAATAATAGATTATGGTTAGGTGGTGTTAAAGATAGACCTGCATCTGTACTAGCTTCTAGAATATCTGAGTACTTTAATTTTGATACAGGATCTGGAGCTGCTGATGAATCTATTGATATAGATATTGCAGGTTCAGAAGTTAATGAAGTAAGACATTTTTTATCTGGTAAAGATCTACAAGTATTTACAGATGGTGGTGAATACTATGTACCAAGAGCAACAGACAATACTATTACTCCAGGTAATGTGGCAGTATTAAGACAAACACCATATGGTATTGGTAGAACTGCACCAGTTATGTTTGATCAAGCAGCAGGGTTTGTTCAAAAGAATGGTAAGTCAGTTAGAGAATTTATTTATTCAGATATTGAAGATGGTTATAAATCAACATCTGTATCTATTCTTGCAGAACATCTTATTGATAGTCCTAAACAAATAGCAATCATTAAAGGTAATTTTACAAGACCAGAACAATATGCTTTCTTTTTAAATAATGGTACAACACATAGTGGAGCAATGGCAATATTTCATTCAGTAAGAGATGAAAAGATTGCAGGTTGGGGATTATGGTCAACTAGAGAAAATGATTCTTTTCATTCAGTTATTGCTTTAAATGAATATCTTGTAGTAGCTTGTAAAAGAGTTTTAAATGGTTCAACTGTTTATACATTAGAAAGATTTGCAGATGATGATACACTTACATTAGATTGTAGTTTAACATCAACAGTATCTCAAAGAGGTACACCTTTAGTAAAAGGAGCTTCACAAAGTGGAGCTGTATTAATTACAGATGGTTTTACATCTGCACCACAAGTACATGAAACATTTAGTATAGCTGGTAATGCAACTGTATATTCTATACAAGCAGTAACAGATAATGGTGGTGGAACTTATACTTTAAATCTAGATCAAAACTTAGCAGCATCTCCTGCTGATAATGCTGTTATTACTATAGTAAAAGGTCATTTACATTCTGTAAATTCTATATATACAAATGCTAGTATTAACTGTGTTGAAGGTAATAGTAGTTTAGGTGCGTTTACTGTATCTGGTACTAACTTTATTACTTTAAACAACCCTAGAGCAACTGGGGTTAAAATAGGATTTAATTATACACCTGTGATAGAAACAATGCCAATTGATAAAGAATTACCAGAAGGTCCATTAACTGGATTACCTAGAAGAATTTCGAGAGCCATCATTGATCTTAATTCTGCTTTAGACTTAACTGTAAAAGCATCAGACAGAACTGCCAAGTCTTTAGTAGTCCAACAAGTTAATTTCAATGCTGGTTCGGACTTAACACCAGTAACAGAAAAGAAAGAGTTTTTCTTTTTAGGTTATGATAAAAGTCCAACTGTAACATTATCACAAGATGATCCATTACCTATTAAAGTATTAGGAATGAGTGTGGAGGTAGTTTTTGCATGAGTGCTGATCCAGTCACATTAGCTGTAATTAGTTTTGGTGTTCAAGCTGTAGGAACTTATCAAGGTATTCAAGCTCAGAAAGCTGCAAACAAAGCTCAGATACAAGCTTATGAAGATGAGAAAAAATTTAATGAATTAAAAGCTCTACAAGATCAAAACAATGTTAGAGAAGAAGCTATTAAAAAACAAAAGATTAACAGAGCTATTGTAGCAGGTTCTGGTTATAATGATGATAGTAGAAGTTTTTTATCTGTTCAATCTGAAATAGATAGAATAGCTCAAAAAGATAT
>CEOO01109781.1_pt1 | contig 12633 bp, 18 predicted proteins | sample 530321 | NCBI WGS metagenome assembly CEOO01 (sample SAMEA2619927, study PRJEB7988) | marine metagenome | biome: marine biome (ENVO:00000447); feature: surface water layer (ENVO:00002042); material: "saline water (ENVO:00002010), including plankton (ENVO:xxxxxxxx)" | depth 5 m
CTAGCGATTAAACCACCTATGCCTTCTGCGGTTACTCCTATAATAACAGTCCTACCTTCAAATAATTTATAATCATCTGAGGCCGCACTTATGGTTTCAAATTGTTTATTCCAACGTAACCATATTTGTCCGTTAGGATCAGTTTTTATAACTGGATAACCGGGAACTCGTACTGCTTCTATTCCTCCACCTGCTTCTTTAACTTGATAACTAGGTGCTCCTGTGGCAACACGAATAACTTCAATTGCTAAAGCGGGATACGTATCTTCGCCGACACGCATTAGGAGAGGGACTCGCCTTACAACACCATCGATTTCAGGATTTGTATTCAACACTCCTACACCGTCAGCGTTATCTCCTAGCAACTGTATTGGTCCTAACATTCCAGGCCATTCAAACATGTATGGCAAAGGATCTCCAATTTTCGCAATGCCTCTTGGGACCGCATTACGATTGGCTTGGGTACTACCAGTTTGTGCTATCACAACACCGTTACCCGCAAGTGCTTCTGCTAAAGGAACATCACCCCCTAGTCTATCTGTCTCTGACATGATAACAGGAATTACGATAATGCCAGCACCTGCCTCGCGAAGTTTCCAGATTATATCTGCAAGTATATCACGCTTCCAAGGCCACTGCCCGTACTTTTCAATGGCGGCTTCGTCGATGGTAACTACACCGATATCTTGGGATAATGTTGCCTTATCAGTTTGCTGAAGTAGATCGAATTGCTTAAGGCGAGCAGTTTGCACTAGAGAGCCATCGTTATAGTGCAACCCTATCATAATAAAAGCCGTAATAAACACCACGGCCCAGTGTGTGATATACTTCGTCATACTGTATTTATTTAATTTTGAGTGACGGTATAGGCACAACCATTTGGATTACTACATGTGCCTGACATTGTATAAGATTGTGATGTGTTTCCACTTTGTGTTAAATTAATTGTATATGCAGGACCATATGGTGCAGATAAATTTAATGTTGCACTATGACTGCCATTACCACCTTGCACTGTTGATACAGAGTTTGCATTTCCGCTAAGGTCGATATCTATGTCTTTGTTACCAGAGCCAACTTGTGTTCCAAACACACTATTATAATTTCCACTTATATCAACATCTATATTATGTGCATGTTGAGAATGTTGATTACGCTGACTCATCATTAGACTGTTGTTACTTCCAGTAATGTCAATGTCCATGTTAAGTCCGCCTGGTTCTTTATTGTCTGTACTAAGCGAACCTTGATTGTTATTATATAACCTACCTTGCACTACAGATACTGAATTTGTACTTCCTGCTATATTTACATCCATATCGCTTGTTGTACAGTTTGCTCCTTCTGTGCAATACTGTTCTGCTGTAATAGTATTATTACTACCACTGTTTACTTCTAGATAGATATCTTGATTGTGACCAGTTTGTGTACCTGTAATATTGTTATTGCTATCTGAATAACTTGAACCTGATTCTAAGTGTGCAGTATTATTGTTACCTGTTTGTGTTAGACTCATAGTACAATCTTCACCGTGACAATCTATTACTGCTTCGTTGCCGTTTCCTGTTTGTACAGACGTAACGTTACTTGTGCCTGCATCAACATTATACAAACCTAGTTCATTGTTGTCGCCTGTTTGTGTATAAGAAAATGTGCCACCATCAAGGGTTCCGATTGTAGCCTGTCCTGACAAATTACCTAAAGCACCAATTTTATTATTCTCACCATCTTGTACAATAGTCATAGTGATATCATCACCTATCTGATTTAGATAGATATCATTTGCCCAACTAGTTGTTGGTTTGAGTAATAGTAATACTATTAGTGCCTTCGCTACCCAGTCTATAGTCATATAGAAAGAACTCCCCTTGCTGTACGTCTAGTGTATAATCGTGTCTAGTATTTAATCTTAATCTAATATATCCACCTTGTTCAAAGTCTTCACGTATCCATACCCAATGTGGTTCTATTAGATCTAATCTAATTTGTGTTTCTGGATCAAAACCTACTGTTGGAACATTAGTTAATAATCTTTTATTCTGTCTTGCAAGTTCATCTTGGAATAATGCCGCTAGTGCCGCATTCAGTTTATCTAGCATGTCATGTAGCATGTCAGCTAACATAAAGTCTGTTTCATCTAGAGCTGTTTTCCAAATACCTTCAATGCTATCTTTAAGAGCATCACCGTCTAGCCCATCAAACTCTAAAAAGTCTACACCTAAAAAGTCTGCTAGTTTTCTACGTTTTGCCATTTCTTCTTCATTGTATTCATCGATAGGCATACGCTTACGTAGGATCAATAAGTTGTTAAGTTGATCTTCTGATATATCTAAAATAACAGGCTTTGTTGGTTTACGCATACCGTGTACTGTTGCTGTTGCTTGGAATGCTTGGTTAAGTATAACTATACCAGCATCTGTTTCTACAGTTATTTCACCTACATAACACATTCCTGCTGTATCGCAACTAGGTAATAGCGTAATCATTGAACCGCCCATTTCGTCTACTACCATAGCGAAGTCAGTACCACGTACACCAATAGTTGCACTAGGTGTTCTTATCTTAACATTTTGTTTGTATTTTTTTGCAATTTGTCCAGATGCGTACCTTACTGTTCCTAATGACGCTTTAATTGATAATGACCCTACATCATTAGCAGGGTCATATACAAATTCATCAATAACTAATCTAGATTGTTCAGTAAGTTCAACTCGGGTTTCGTCAATAAAGTCGATACGCATTGTACCATTGGCTGTGACTGCTTCGTCCATTGATTGAACGCCAACTCCTGCGTTACCTTCAATAACGATATCTTTTCCTCTTTCAAGTACACCGGATCCGCTAATCTGTCCGATCTCTCCTACAGTTCCGTACGCTGGTTTGATGAGTAGGGCTAATATAATTAAACCACCGAGCAGAAACCATGTATACTTGTTTGGCGCCATGCCTTTTCCTTAGTCAGATTGTGTAATGTCTACGTCTTGGTCATCACCAGCAAAGTCAGCGTCAACCATATTGTCGTTAACTCCACTTTGTGTAACCGTGTAACTACTAGCACCACCTGTTGCATCTATTTTCACTGTGTGTCCGTTAGCGTCACCGTTGCCACTTATATTAATGTCAACTACGTTTCCTGATCCACTTGAAGATAGATTATTTCCACTAGACGCACCGCCACTTGCTGAACTTGAAGCATTGTTTACAGTTACCGCGACCAAAGCACTTTCACCATCAACATTAGCATTAATTATGTTACCATCTCCTGTAACTGTAAAGCCTATTGTTGATCCATCTGCATCAGCTGTATCGCCAATGTCAAATGTGAATTCGTTTGAATCACCAGTTGCTGTGATATTTAAAGTTATGTTTTCACAATTTGTTCCACTTGTGCTGTCACAACTTAAATCCACTGTGTTGCTGTCGCCAGTAAATACCCATGTACCAGTATAAGTGTTACCTTGAATATCTGCTACGATTGTGTTGCTGTCTCCAGTTTGTGTTATAGCAAACGTCATATCGTCACCATCTAGATTAACATCTGTTGATGATGTACCAATTACGTTGTCTGCTCCGTCTTGCGTAATGTCTAAGTCTAATGTATCACCTACTTGCTCGATATAAATGTCGTTAGCTAAAGCAGGAGTAACAGTAAAGATAGATAGTAGTACTACAGCTAAAAAGCTATTCTTGATGTACTTTCTTGTCATTGTTGTCCCTCGTTGTTATTGTTTGTTTACTTTCTTCAGCTACAGGCCAACATAAATCTCTCTCATTACAGTACAATCTCGCCTCGGGCCATCTTTCCAATGCTTCCTTGATTGGCAGTGGTCTCTCCTTAGGTGTACCTCCATGGTATGTTGCATCCTTAAACTTCCAAAGTCCTTCCTTTTCACCTTCATATACCAGTTGAACTACACCTGCTTCAATAGCCGCCCTTACAGCGTAATTTACTGGCTCGTTAACAGAATAACCTGTCTCCGATTCTATTAATTTAGTCCCCATATCTAGGAACTTAAAAACGTCTGCTCCAGACCTTGAACTTGCAATGGTTTTTTCCGTTGCAATACTCAATAGCACCTTTCCAGTGCTAACTGATACAATTCTCATCACTACTGTGACTGTATCAACTCTGTACTCTGTCTGAGCACCTATGCCTAAGTATCGACCTCCAACTCCTCCGACAGCCACGTTGCTGTCGTAACCAATAATGCCGCCTTCAAGTATTAGTCCTGCAAACACCATTGGTTTCAATGCTCTTGGACCGTTCGGTAAGTCTTTCTCGTATACTTGTCTAGTGTTACGGATCAACTGTCTTTCCTTAATCAAGTTATCCATACCTATACGTTCAACAACTTCGAACCATGTCTTATTGCCTATCTCTTGTAGTGCCTTAATAACCCAGACTTCGGATCCTTGTGTTACTGCACTAGATAGATTAGCAATATTATCTGCAGGTTTACGTTGCCCAGTTTTATCACTAAAACTGTAAACCGCGATAGTAATTTTCTTGCCGTCTAACTCAGGGACTGCGATCATCCTGTCAGCTAATGGAGCCGGCTGAACTCTTGGCGAGCCAGCGTTTTCCTTTATTGCCAGCGACTTTTGCATTGTTCCACTGCATCCAGTTAGTAACAATAAGCCTATAATAATTAAGATCTTGTTCAAAAGTTAAAATTCCCTGATCCTGGTATTTCGATAGTTGTTGTGCTTCCGTCTTCTTCTATCACAGTAAGCGTAATCGCTCCTGTAGTAGTGTCTTTGACCCACGATATTTGTGAGCCTTCGATTTCTGCTTGTCCACTGTTTGCACAACTATTCCCGCAATCAGCGAACATACTATCTACCATTTGTTTTGATAATGTTGCGTAAATTCTTGACTCAACGTTTTTAACAAATTTGTTCAGGGTAGTATTTTCTAACTCTCGTTCTAATCTCCTTGCCTCTGCTTTTGCCTCGTCTTCTAAATCCTTCTTCCTATTATGTTGTAGTTGCTCAACACTTAAAACGTGTGATGAGTAACCATTTCCATGATGGAAAGCAGGACTTTTAAAACTCCAAGTAAGTTCAGCGGCTACAGGTTTGCTGATTAGTAACAATACTGGGACGACTACATATAAAACAATTTTGTACATCTTGTCAGACTCCTTCATATATATTTACCTCAGATTTTTTTGAAACCGCTTTTGCCTCCTCACGCTCTACTCTACTTTATTTATATATTGGTGTAAATTATTTTACACCTACTTAATAGTTGTAGTTAATATACTTTCGTATATAAAAACTTGAATATATGATTTTATAAATATGTATATGGTGGATTGGAAAACGGAACAAGATGTACTCTGGGAATCTCTAGATGATGCATTTTCACATATTGAATTAAACACAGACCTAGCAGAAGAAGTTGCTGATTTAGAACGAAGTCGTATAATGGAAGCTCTAAGCACACATTCAGGTAATCAAACAAAAGCCGCTAAGGCACTTAAATTAGGTAGGGTTACTTTTATTGCTAAAGCAAAAAAATACGAGCTAGTATAGTTATTTTCCTAGCACTTTGTTAATATCTTCTTCAGTCCATTTGTTTGCTTTATGATCTCTGTGCTTGAATAGAAGTGCGGCCCTATCAGCATACAAAGTTTTTGGACAGCGATAATTCTTTAATGTACTTGCAAATTCTCTTGAAGAATCTTGACATTGGTAGAAACAATAGATATCTTCGTTCTTAAAACGTTGATCTACTAGAGAACACTGTAGCATACCTGCCATTGCTAGTTCAATGATCATAAACATAATCTCCGTCTTTTACATAGACAGGTTTACAATATGCTGTAATCCTATGTTCGGCTGGCACTAAATCTTTGTAACCGTAGTTTCCATATTGTCTTGGTATACGTTTGGCATAGTATTGACAAACATCAATACTCCTAAAATACATTGGATTAGGTTGTTGTTTTGCAGTTTCTCCTGATCCTAAGATTACAACTAAAAGAAAAGCATGTATCATCATTTCTTTGCTTGTGCCTCTGAATTTGTATACTTAGGTTTTTCTCTTTGCTCTAACTGTTGTCTAAACATGGCTCTTACTTCAGGTGCATTATTAGTTGCTTTTAAAAATGTCTGTATACCTGACCAGCTATTACCCATAAAAAGTATCTTGCCATCCTTGTATAAGGTGCTTTTAGCATAATTATTTACGAACGTAAAATTTCCATAAGTGTATACGTTCAATTAGAACAATCCCCTCGCCTTTCCTATGAAATAAAATAGTCCTATAAGCATTGATGCTGATATTGATAACAATATAACTATTGCAAAGCCGTTAATAAATGCTTGTCTAGCTTCTGCTTGCCTATAGACTTCTTTTTCACGCTTCGCTCTTATCTTGCGTTGCATGTCTTTTAATTCGTCCCATGTACCAAAGCCAAAACGCATATTCAGCATAGTTTGAAGCTCTTTCTCCATTTCCATGATCTTCTTCTCATGTATTAATAGATTCAATGCTTCTTCTTCTACTGAACCTGCGGCTAGTAGTTTTTTGAATATAGGTGGTTTCTTTTGTAATTGTTGCCCTTTACGGAAATCGGATACACTGGTATACCATTTGCCCATTTGGCCCATGACGTTTTCGAATTCTTGCCCAGCATGTACAAACTTTTTAACTGTGTTGAATGCTGTTGTGGCGGCCGCGACTGCGGTGAATGGATCTATCATTCATAACACTCCTTAGACTTTGGAGTAAGGCGCCCTCACGCTCTACTAACAATATTTACGTTTTTATGGGGTTATATAAACTGACTAGTTAATCTTAGGAAAGAGCATGTCAGTACAGAATTTGTCAACGTCTGCTTCGTTAAGCCCGAGGCTTTTCATTACTCTTGGAGTGTGTGGATTTTGTTGCTGGTTATGACAGTAATAGTTTTGACTTGCAATAGTTAAATCTCTATCACCATAACCTGTGTATTGGCCAATGGAATCAAAGTAAGTTTCAAGATTGTCTAGCGCCAGTTGAATAATAACAGTTGCTTCTTCTTCCTTTACATTGCTCGCGGCAATCATACTTGGAGTAAAGATGTTAGTTGCCCACTCGGGTAACTCACGCTTTTTTTCTGGCACAAAGTCTTGTACTGCACTCTGATACCACTGAACCATAGGGTGATCTTCTCCGCCAGAACTAGCAGAAAAATCATGGAAAGCACCAGTCATTTTGGACTTTCCTGCAATAACGTCAAATCCGTAAATAGGTCCGTTATTGTTAAGTTGTGGAAATACACATACATGCATCATCCACAAACCTTTAGAATCTCTTGCGTCGACTACGTCAATATGAGCTCTGCGAACATGTTCGTTTTCCCATACTCTGTTTATCCAACCCCCATCGGCCTGATTAAAGTGTGCCATTCCTGGCTCCTCTATTTCAGTACCGTGGGTATCGAACATTTGAATGATAGCTTTTTGACAGTCGACGAGTTGATCCCAGATCACTTTACTCTCCTTACTTTACTTTAGTAAGTTAAATCGTTTAGTTCTTCAAAGATCTTAGTTGAAAATTCAAAAGCCTTATTAGCTTCGTCAGCCATACTATCTTTAGTACGCTTACGAATTAGGTTTTTCATTTCATCTACAGAATGTTCCATATCAGCAAACTGATACATTTTACCTGATCCAGGAACTTTGTCCTTAATCATTTGTCCGCCACTTAGATCGCCCATGTGTCTTACATAAACGTGTGCAAACAATTTGTCTTTATCATGTTGACAGTTTTTGATAATGTGACTTCTGTATGCTTCAGTAGTAGGAACTACTGTAGGGTGATTTTCTTCTGTTCCACCTAATTCTGTGTAATCCGCCCAAATATCGTCTGCTTGGATTAAACCATCTAATGGTAGATCGTCTCCTGGCATTTGTGGATCTTCTGGACCGAAACAACCCATGCTCAGGGCAACATCTTCTAGGATGTCGTAAATTAACCACATATTGTACAAATATGTTTTATATTTTTCAGGGCTCATATTGCCGGACATCATTTCTTGTGCGAAAGCCTGACGTTCTGCATTCTGGTGAGCGGCCTGTGTTAGTGATGCTAAACTCATTTAATTACTCCTTGTAATAGTTATCATTCAATTTACTAGTGTATTTATACTATTCTTTTTCAATTGCCACTTGTAATGGAAAGCCTTGCTCTCTTGAAATTTTGGTACATTCTACTGCTTTTTGCTCTGCAATCTCAAAAACATACACACCAACTACTGCTGAGCCTTTTTCGTGTATAGTTAATGTTAATTCTTTTGCAGTTTCAGGACTATGTCTAAAAACATCCACTAGCAAATCAACAACAAAGTCCATAGGAGTTTCGTTGTCGTTCGCAAATATAACCTTATATTTGCCCGGATCTTGGATAACTTCTTTAATCCGTTCTTTTACATTAATTTCGGTTTCTAGTTCTACGCTCATATCATTTTTCCTTTACTGGGGGAGATATTTCACTCCCCCTAGACTGTTTACTTGCTTTCGCCTTCGATTGTAAGACCTTCATTGATCTTAATTTTCTTAGGTTGTAGTTCTTCTGGTACTTCACGTTTTAGATGAACATTAAGCATGCCGTTTTTAAGTTCAGCATTGTGTACATCTACGTGATCAGCAAGTGTAAACTCCCTACGGAATGAACGTCCGCCAATTCCTCTGTGTAGGTAATTTACTTCATCATCACCTTTTGGTGCTGTACCTTCAATCTTAAGAACAGTTTTGTCCTTTTCGATTGACAAGTTATCCATACCAAAGCCTGCAACTGCTAATGAAATCATATATTCATTTTCGTTGATTTGTGCTATGTTGTATGGTGGATACCCTTGACTCTTAGAATTTTCAAACATTCTATCCATATCGTCGAATAGTCTGTCAAATCCTACAAAGTGTCTATGTATTGAGGGTAGGTCTAGAGTTGTTAGTCTTGTCATTGTTTTCTCCTTTTATAAGCAAGATTTATATTTTACAGTCCCTTATGGGCCCTGCATGTACATTGAGCTCTTCTCTTTGTACACATTTATTTATCATCTGTAGCATATACTCCGTTAAATTGTTGAGTACAACGTACAAATGTTGTGCAACGCATTAGGTGCTTTAGCCTTAATGCGCCTGCATATGTGCAAGTACTACGCAATCCGCCTAGTAAATCCTGCACTGTAGCCGCGATATCGCCCCTATACGGAACAAGTACTTCACGGCCTTCTGATGAACGATAGTCTTTAAGTCCACCAAAATGCTTTGTGTTTGCCGCATTACTACTCATACCGTAGAACTGCACAAACTTCTTTTCTTCTATAACTGATACATGATCTCCGTTATCATGCACATCAACTTCATTAGTTTTATAATGCTTTGTAATTACTTCTCCCCCACCTTGATCGTGACCTGCCAGCATTCCTCCAAGCATAACAAAATCGGCACCTCCAGCGAAAGCCTTAGCAACATCTCCTGGGCAGGTACATCCTCCGTCTGCAATAACATGTCCTCCGAGTCCGTGTGCGGCATCGGCACATTCAATGACTGCTGACAGTTGGGGGTAGCCAACGCCTGTTTGGATACGGGTAGTACAAACACTACCAGGGCCAATACCAACTTTAACAATATCTGCACCACTTAAAATCAACTCCTCTGTCATTTCGCCAGTTACTACATTTCCTGCAATAATAACAATGTGTGGATACTGACTTCTAAATTCTTTTACAAATTGTGCAAATCTTTCTGAGTATCCATTTGCTACATCAATACAAACATACTTCAGTCTGCTACCAGTTTGCTCATATACATCTCTAAATTTTGCATGATCTCTATCTGTGATACCAATGCTCATTGCAACATATTCTGTTCTTGCAGGATCATGTGATTTATCATCTTGATCGAAATACCCTACAAGTTCATTAACACTATAGGTTTTAACTAAACAAGTAAAGATACCTCCAGTAGCAAGAGTATCTGCCATTTCAAATGTACCTACACCATCCATGTTACTTGCCATTATAGGAGTGCCACGATAGTGTCTATACTCTGGCCTAATATCTTCCATAGTCATCGCTTCGGGTTTATAGTTACGGAAAGTAAATCCACGTTCTAGATCAACTTCTTTACGACTACCTAGTGTAGAACGTTTAGGACGGATAAGAACATCCTTATAATCTAGTTTCATATCTTCTTCGATACGCATTACTTCACCTCTTTTGGTTTGATACCGTAATTAAACGATACACTAATTCTTTCTTCTTTAGTAAGATTAGGTTGTACACTATGCTTCAACCAGCCAGGGAAAATATAAATTGCATTAGTCATTGCTTTATAGGTTGTTGCGGTACTTGTAAAATAGTTTGGCTTTTCCATTGGTGGTAGGAAGTATTCAGCATTGTCTCCTCTTTCAAAAAAGATGTTACCCTGCTCTGGTGTTGCACTAATATAATACACACCACTTAAAATACTGCCTGCATGATTATGTAAATGATTATATGAACCTGGACCATTTATGTTAATCCAAATATTCTGTATTTGTAATTCAGGCATGTCTGCCTGTACTGCACAATTATTAACTTGTTCTGAAATTGCTACTACAAGTTTATCAAACTCTTCGTTGTCACCTTGTCTAATAGGTCCGCTCTGCCAACCAATGTAATTAGATACAACTACACCTTCATCAACTTGTTTACGATCTTGTGCAAATGTTTCTATTGCGGCATTATCAACGCCATCCATCATGCCAGACCAGATGACTGAAGGGAACCACTGTTCAGCAGTAAGTGCCATTTTAGTAACCTCGTTCTAACTTTTGCTTCTCTTGTAATTTTAACCAACGTTTACGACCAGCCGCTTTTGCTTTTTTACGTTTAGCACTAGGCTTTTCATAATGTTGTCTTTCTTTGTATTCTTGTAGGATACCTTCTTCTTGAACTTTCTTCTTGAAAATTCTTAATGCTTTCATAACGTCTCCGTTACGTACTTCTACATAAAGACCTCTTTTGCTAGGGTCTTTTTGCTCAGATCCACGTCTTGATCTAAAGTTATTAAATCCACCACGTCTATTGTTGTATGCCAAAATATTTTACTCCTTCCATAAATTGTTTAAGTTCATATATTCTATTAGTATTAATTACATTATACACTGAATTCGGGGTGTTTGTCAAGTAGTAAGTTTTACCAAAACCTAATAAATGCCCAATTATCCAGTGATTATTTTTAGTATTATCTATGTCCAATACTATGTAATCTACACTTTGGGCTATATCTAGTAGCCATCCTAATTCTTCTTCAATGTTTTCGTATAGATATAAATTTACACCTGTCTCGAATTCTTTAGCATGATAATTAAAATTTTCTTTGATAGTGTCACTAGGGTTTACTAACAATAAACTTGGATTGTTATTGAAAAGTTTGTCAGGTGAAGTAATCAAATTGAGTACAGGTTCAGTCATCAATATTACTTATTTTTGCTGTCTTGTAATTTGTTCCAAACTGAACTTTCACTTTGCTCTGCATTTTGTACATAGCCTTCTTCTTCATCTTTTTTTGGTGCCCAAGGTAGTACGTGTATTCTACCTGATACAAATGCTTGTTTCCAATCCTTTATGCTTTGATCTGGATTATCTTCTTTCCATTGACGTTTTGCTTTGTTCCATTCTGCATCTTTTTCATACTTGGCAACCAGTGTAGCTCTTTCTTTAATCTCAGTAGATTTAAGATTGTCTTCGCCAAACATTATACCTTGTTCTTTGGCAACTTCAGCTTCTGCGGCCGCCACCCACTTATTCCATTGTTCAACGTCAGTTGGTTCTTCGTTTAACTCTTCCGATGATTCTACTTCTTTTTTTTTAGGCTCTTCTTTTGGAGTATCTTCTAGTTGCTCTAATATTTCTTTATCTTCTTCCATAATTTTTTCAGCAACTTGCTCTACTTCATTTTCGAATGTTTTATCTGCTTCTGCTTCTTTGTCAAGTGTTTCTTGATCAACATCCTCAAATTTATCCTCCTCTTTAGGAGTATCAGGCTTTGGGCCTTCATTCCTCGCAATCATATTACCACGAGCAGTTTCGTAATCTTTCCATTCTTTGTCTTTGTTTCTTCCTCTTGCAAAGTCGAATGTATACTGTGATGCAATTAGCAATAGTACTGCTAGAGGGTCAAACACAAAGATAATAATTATAATTACCCAACGAACTGCTTCTTCTAACATTGTATTGTCTGCGGCTTCACCGTAGATAAATTCTGCAATATATTTGATAGGTCCTACTTCAGCTTCTAGTTTTCTATACTCTGCTTGTAGTGCATACTTTTCTTCAGTTAGACTATCTAGTTCAGCTTCTGCGTTTTTAATTTTTAATAGTTGTTCGTCAACAGCCGCATCAATTTCATCTGCTTTATCTGTTTGTGCTAGTTGTGATCTTAAACGTTCAATAAGTGCTTGACTGTTTGCTACTTGATCTTCAGCACTCTTTCTTAGTCTTTGTATTTCATCTCTTGCAGTTTGTATTACAGGAGACTCAGTTTTACGAACATCGTCAATCTTACCAAGCATTACAAGTTCACGTTCTTTTAATGCAGGTATTTGAACTGTTCTTATGTCTTTGACTACGTCGGCTAATCTTGCACGTTCTT
>CEOO01051138.1_pt1 | contig 12589 bp, 10 predicted proteins | sample 530321 | NCBI WGS metagenome assembly CEOO01 (sample SAMEA2619927, study PRJEB7988) | marine metagenome | biome: marine biome (ENVO:00000447); feature: surface water layer (ENVO:00002042); material: "saline water (ENVO:00002010), including plankton (ENVO:xxxxxxxx)" | depth 5 m
GACCAACGATGCCAAAGTTGCTCGATAAACTTCCAGTCTGATCGTTCTACCCACCAATCGGACAAACCGCGTAGCTGGAAAAACAGCGTATACCAAGACAGTAGGAGCTGTTTGGGATTGTTACGAATCGCCACAGGTAAATCTTGTAGGGGTGGGATGGCGAGTGTGGTTAGCGAATGCAGGAGCTCTGGAGCGGTGTTTGCCGTCAAGTAGCCGATCACAGCCCCCCAGTCATGGCCGACCAGATGTGCTTTCTTTGCGCCCAATTGGTTAATCCACCCTTGGACGTCTTCCACCATCTTGTTCAGGTGATAGTCGCCATTAGACGGTTGAGACTGTGGTTCGTAACCTCGCAGCATCGGTATGACAACCCGAAAACCCGCGTTCACTAAGGCGGGAATCTGTTGATCATAGGAATGATAGTTGTCGGGGAAACCATGGAGACATAGAACCAATGGGCCTTCGCCGGCCTCAATGGCAGAAAAGCTCAACCGTCCATTTTTCAGCGTGATGTTCTGCACGGTTAGGTTTCAGGCTGTGCTATTGAACGCGGGGATCGTTTTGCGCACCCCGAATCAGTTTGCCCGGTAGTGCCCCGGTTGGTTCACCGTCTTGATAAATGATCTCACCAGAAACGATGGTTGCTTTGATCCCATCCGCTCGTTGCAAGAATCTTTTACCGCCAGCGGGCAGATCGTAGGTGATATGCGGTCTGTGCAGCTGCAGATTTTCGAAGTCGATGACGTTGATGTCTGCTTTCATGCCCGGCGCGAGGATCCCACGGTCGTACAAAGAATACAGCTCCGCTGGCTGTCTTGTGACCATTTGAACACCCTGCTCGAGACTAAAGCAGCCTTGCTCTTTTACCCATTTGCTCAACAGGAAGAGGTTGGCACTGGCATCGCAGATGGAACCTACATGTGCGCCGCCATCCCCTAAGGCAGCGACGGTTCTGGGGTGACCCAGCATCTCGGGGATATTTTCGGAGAAATTAGCGCCTGGAATATAAATCAGTGCGTTGCCATTGTTGGTCAGAAAGTAGTCATAGAGCCATTCTTCTGCGTCCCTGTTTTCCGCCGCAGCCAGCGCAGAGATGCACCGCTTAGGATCCGGGAGGTATTCAATGGGATCCTCCAAAACGTACATGTTGTTGTAGTTGTTGCGAACAAGTTTGACAAAAATGTGAGGGTTGTCATTCGACTCGCTAAGGATACTGGCCTTGGTGTCAGGATTATGCAGGGCCGCGATTTTTTCATCCCAGGGCAGCCCGTTTAGCGCTTTAAAACTCGGGCGATCATAGAATGGGCTCATGGAGGCTTGATGGCCCATCATGATACCTACCGGACGAGAGAGAACCTGACCGTATATATCTAAGCCTTTGGCCTGGGCAGCTTCAATTCTCTTGAGCTGTTCGTGCCATAAGTCTGGTGTGGTGGCGATATCCAGTAGTGTGAAGGTGCCTTTGGCCCCGGTGGTCTCGGCGGTTTGGGTGAGGATGCTAAATTCATCATCGGCATCCTGCCAGTCGGCAATAAATTGGAAAACATGTCCCTGATCCCCGGCGAGCGCTTGGGTAATTTGCACCAGCTCGCTACCTACCGCCTGATATGTGGGAACGAAGTCGCCTGTACTGGAGCGGTGTACCAACGTGCGAGACGTTGAGAATCCTACGCCTCCCGCAGCAACGCTTTCTGCCAACAGCGCTTTCATTTTGGCTATATCGTCTTCAGTTGCAGGTTCCCGGTTGACCCCTCGTTCACCCATGACGTAAACGCGAAGAGGGCCGTGCGGTACGAGTGCTGCAAGATCAATATCGTGTGGACGAGATTCGATGCAGTCGAGAAATTCAGGGAACGTCTCCCAGGTCCAGGGTAAACCCTCGCTCATGGCCGACTCAGGAATTTCTTCCACGCCCTCCATTAATTTGACCAGCACGTCTCGATCTTCTGGTCGGCAGGGTGCAAAACCAACACCGCAGTTGCCCATCACGACGGTGGTTGTGCCAAGATTCGAGGACGGGTTGAGATGCGTATCCCAAGTCGCCTGCCCATCGTAGTGCGTGTGTACATCAACAAATCCCGGCGTAATGATCATGCCGGTAGCGTCGATTTCTCTTGCTGCCTCGCTCTCTATCGAGGCCTGAATTAGGGCGATTTTGCCCCCTTTGATAGCGATGTCAGCCTGCATCGATGCGGCGCCCGTGCCGTCAATGATGCTGCCATTGCGAATAATAAGGTCGTAATTGTTCATCGCTGTCCCCGTTGTTTGTTAAAAGCCCAATGTTGCGGCGTACCTGTCGCGATGAAAGCCGGCGTTGCCGTAACGAACTTCCAGTGCGCGGGCGCGTTTAAGATAAAAACCGGCGTCAAAGTCATCGGTCATGCCTATGCCGCCGTGGATTTGAATGAGTTGTGTTGACATCTCGTGTAGGTAGTCGCTCAGCCGTGATTTTGCAAGGGAGCACATTTGAGGGACGATATCCACATCTTCGTCAATGGCCTGTAGTGCCGCTTCTGCACATGATCGGGCGAGTTCCAAACCAGTGAACAGGGCAGCTGCACGATGGCCCAAGGCCTGAAAGGATCCGATGGGCTGTCCAAACTGTTCGCGTGTCTTTAAATAATCCAGAGTCATATCAAAAGCCTGCGCCGCACAGCCGAGCATCTCTGCACCCAAGCCCGCCCGGGCCCGGTCGAGTATTGCGTCAAGAGCTTCCCATCCACCGTCAATCTCTCCCAGCGCCGCCTCGACAGATACCTCGACGTCAGAAAACGTGACATTGGCATAACCACGGCTGTCTGCCGTGGAGAGCATTTCGCGAGTGATTCCCGCACTGTCTGCTGAGACCAAAAATAGGGTGATGCCGTGAGTGTCGCCGGGTGCCCCATTGGTTCTTGTCGCCACAACAAACGTAGTAGCGGCCATGCCCTCCAGAACGAACCCTTTTTTGCCGTTTAGCCGGTATCCTGACTGGGACGCTTGCGCTGACAAGGCAATTTCGGTCGGAGCGTGGCGGTTTGATTCATCGACGGCGAGAGTCAGAATTTCGCTCCCGTCAACGATCTTTGGTAGGTACAACTGTTTTTGATGGTCGTTGCCCGCAATATTCAAAGCGGTAGCACCAACCAAGGCCGAGGCAAAGAGTGGAGACGCAGTGAGTTGGCGCCCAAGTTCCTCAAGCACAATGCCAAAGGTGAGAAAATCTAGATCAGATCCCCCGTATTCTTCAGGAATCAGGATGCCAGTCCATCCCATATCGATAATTTCGCCCCAAGTTTGGGTATCGAATCTTTGCTCGGTGCCGCTGTCACGCATGGCACGAAAATTTTTTACAGATGCTTGATTGCTCGCCCAAGCTTTTGCCTGATCGCGCATTAATGCCTGTTCATTTGTTAGTGCTGCCAACCTATTTCTCCCCTGTGGATGCTTAGCCTTGCTGTGTGGTTTCCGGCAAGCCCAAAATATTTTTCGAAATGATGTTGTATTGAATCTCAAAGGAACCGCCGGCAATGGAGGCTGCCATGCCGTAAAGCCAGCTTCTGACGGTTTCCAGTTCATTCGGATCGAACGCATCACCCTCCCAGCCAAGACCTTGGTCGCCCATGATCTCCAATATCAGGTCGGCCCGAGTTTGCGACACATGGGTTGCAGAATTTTTCAGGATTGAGGACGCGGCAGACACCTCTACGTTGCCTTTCGCTTCGGCAGCAATGCGCCCTAATGTCAGCGCATGTGACTGCCGATCCATCAAATGATTAGCCAGTCGTTGCCGCAGATCAGCGTCAGCAAGTTTGCCCGAATCGTCGAGGCCCACGTAGCGCTCCGCAATGTCTTGGACACGTTCTGATTTGGCCCCAGCGGTGCGTGCACCGATCTGACTTTGCCTTTCGTGCTGTAAAAGTCGTTTAACGACGCTCCAGCCATCGTTTAGCTCGCCGAGCAAATCCGACTTGTCTGCTACCGCGTCAGTGAAAAAAGTCTCACAGAAAGCCGAGGCCCCGGAAATGAGTTTCAGCGGACGGGGCTCTACTCCCTCTTGATCCATAGGCAGCATTACAAAGCTTATGCCATTGCGTTTTTTAGCGTCAGGATCTGTGCGAACCACGGCGCCACACCAATTTGAATGGTGGGCGCCTGATGTCCAGATTTTTGATCCATTAACTAGATAGTAGTCACCGTTGTCTTCGGCTCGGGTGCGCAAAGAAGCCAGATCCGAGCCTGCGCCTGGCTCGGATAAACCTAGGCACCAGGTCACCTCGCCGCGGGCGATGGGAATTAGGTGTTTTTTCTTCTGTTCTTCAGTGCCGTAGTCGAGGATTGTCGGCCCGACCATAGTTACGCCCATAAGTGCGATGGTGGGAATAGGGTTAAACGCATCGGCGTCTGACAATTCGTCGGTGATGATACGTTCCTCTTTCTGGCTAAAGCCGGCGCCACCGTATTCTTTCGGCCAGGTCGGGGCTCCCCAACCTTTCTCCGCCAATCGTTGCCGCCAGAGTTCGTGGTCGGCTTCCAGCGCAGGTGCGTAGCCAACTGTCGCGGGATTTTGGCCTGCCAGAGTTCGTGGAAAGTTTTCCGCGATCCACTGTTTGACCTCAGCACGAAAGCTATGTTGTTCATTCATAGTGATTATTTCCTTTTCCTAAGCTTGGGCTGTTTTGCCAGAATCTTATATTGCTACCGCGATTCTTGGCCATCTTCTATTTTGATATAAGCACCGATTCCGTACTCCGACGGTGGCGAGATAAGGTACAGAAGTGCCGAATCGATATGCGTGGATCTTTTTAGCCAGTTCGTTTGCTGGAATCGCGCGACGCCCTACGAGCGCAACCTTGGCGCCGCAGACAGGCTGAACAGGCGCAAATAGGCGCCCAAGGCCCGAAATCGTGCCAGTGACCAGAGCAACGTGGTCGGTTAAATCGTTGGGTAAGTAGGGTGTTGGTAAATCCGCCATGAAAAACTTCTGCCCAGTGTGGTGTCTTTATTAACTATGGTACTAGATGGTTCGAGCTTTATTGCACAACCTAACGCCGGCGCAGTTGAGCCACCGCTTTAACTATGATACTAATTAGGCGTGGAGGTGCAAGGATGACAGAATTAGAGAAGCATTCAACAACATACAACGGTCCAATGTTTGACGCTGACAATCATTACTACGAAGCGGAGGACGCATTTACTCGTTATGTACCGAAGCGTATGCAGCGGCGTTGCGTTCAATGGATCGAGATGAAGGATGGAAAAAGACATCATCTGATTGCTGGGAAAATTAATCATTCGGTTGGTAATCCGACGTTCAACCCAGTTTCCAAGCCTGGTGTCCTCAGAGAGTATTATCATGGTAATCCGCGCGGGTTGACCTTCGTTGAACTTACTCACTCGGCGCTTGAGGAGATGCGGCCTGAGTATATGGATCGTGACCGCAGACTCGAGAAGCTCGCGGAACAAGGGCTTGAGGGTGCTTGGCTGTTTCCGACGGCTGGAATTCTTTACGAAGAACCGATGGTTCATGACATTGATGCGCTCTGCACCATGTTTGAGGCTTTCAATCGATGGCTGGATGACGATTGGGGCTTGAACTACCAAGACAAGTTATTTGCTGCACCGTATATCACGCTAGCGGATGTTGATTTTGCCTGCCGCGAACTCGAGTGGGCCTTAGAAAGAGATGCTCGGGTGCTGGTGATGCGTCCTTCGGCGGTCTGTACGCGTGATGGCTACTTCGCCCCATCCAATGAACGCTTCGATCCCTTTTGGGCAAGAGTGAATGAGGCCGGCATCACTGTCGTGGCGCACACTGGGTCGAATGGTTATACGTCAAATGGCTATGGTAAGGATTCTTCATTGGAAATACTCGGCGGCGGGCGTAAACCAACTGTCACCGGGCTGATAGGAGAACGATCGATTTATGACTTTCTGCTGACGATGGCTTATGACAAGTTGTTTGAGCGCTTCCCTAATCTACGCATAGCCTCAGTTGAAAATGGTTCGGGTTTTTTGGCGGATCTTTTTGTCAAGCTGGAGCACTCAAAAGTGAGAATGCCCAAGTATTATGAGCAAGATCCAGCTGATTTATTTCGTCATCATGTTTGGATCAACCCCTTCTGGGAGGACAAGATTTCTGATGTTATTGGGCACATGGGTGCGGATCGTGTGCTCTTCGGATCCGACTGGCCACATATGGAAGGCCTGGAACAGCCGCGGGACATTTTTACTGAATTAGATGGCGTTACATTGGAACAGCAGAAGGTTGTGTTGCACGACAACGCGGTCGCGCTTAATCAGCGGCTCCCCATATAAGAATCAATGTACCCGGACTATCAATCTAAGTTCCCAGAGCTCGGATTTTACGGTCTGCCGGGGCATACTCGCTCGCCGCGGGATATCCTCAAACAAGCTCAGGACGCGGAGGCCTTGGGTATCGGTAACATCATGATTTCCGAGCGACCGGACTATAAAGAGGTATCCGCCATCTGCGGCGCGGTTGCTGCGGTAACGAGTAAAATGTTCATCGGTAGTTCAGCTACTAATCTCAATAAACGCCATCCGACCGTGACTGCCTCAATGGCTAGTACATTACATCGCTTGTCAGAAGGCCGTTTTGCCTTGGGTTTGGCCAAGGGTGTTGCTGCGGGTTGGCGCGCTCGTGGTATGCAACCGATTAACTACAAGAGTGAGCGCGAGTTTATTGATCTCATGCGCCGGCTCTGGAGCGGCGAAACAATAAGGGACTATGACGGTGCCGTGGGGAAGTACCCGGTATTGTCTCTTGCCCAATATCTAAACGAGGCTATGCCGATTTTGTACGTAGGCTTCGGTCCCAAGAGCCTGGAACACGCCGGCCGCGTTTACGATGGAACCCACCTGCATACATTCATGAACGACAAGGCCTTATCTGATTCCGTTGCTCGGGTGCGAGCGGGGGAGGTAGCAGCTGGACGAAAGTCCGGTGAGGTCAAGAACTGGTCGGTTTACGCCACCTGCTGTGATGTTAGCGAAGAAACCTATCTACGGCATATCGTGGCACGTCTGGCTAGTTATCTTCAGATACCTGGCTATGGGGAAATGTTGGTACAGATCAACGGTTGGGATCCAGAAGTCTTGAGGTCTTTTCGCGAGTCAGTTGCGGTTCGCAAAGTAGGTGGATTTATAGACAGCGTTGCCACCATCGCCCAGTTGGCTGAAATTGAGCGAATCATTCCTCAGGAGTGGCGGCCTGCGGCTGTAGGTAATGCGAGGCAGTGTGCGGAAGCGTGGCTTACGCAATTTGAAGCGGGGGCTGATGGCATCATTGTGCATGCGAGCACCCCCGAAGAGTTTGCGCCAGTGTTGGCAGAGTACGAAAAGATTCGCCCAGTGAGCCTTTTTGCGGGTCGAACGAATCGACCGGGTTAGTTTTAACAATACAAAAAGAAATAGAGAGGAAACATGCTATGTCGGGATTGATAGATTTCTCGGGTAAACGTGTTGTGGTCACAGGGGGATATTCCGGTATTGGTGCTGCCTTGGTTGAGTTGCTCTGCGATGCAGGTGCAGATCAGATTGTGGTGCTGGATATAAAGGAGCCACAAGCCAGCGTGGCTGAGTTTATTGAAACGGATATGGGCAACCCTACGTCGATCGATGCGGCGGTAGCTCGACTCAACGCCGATGGGGCGCCGGCGGTAGATGTGCTCTTTAACAACGCAGGCGTTGCCGCCACGCTCCCCGCGGAAACGGTTATGCGCGTAAATACGCTCGGCTTGAAGCGTTTAACCGAGCGTTTATTACCGACCATTGCCTCAGGTGGGGCGATCGTGAACACGGCGTCTGTGGCGGGTAATCGCTGGCCTGAGCATCTTCAGCAAATCAACGGCTTGCTGGACACAGAAGGATGGGATGAAGGTGTATCTTGGGTGGCCGGTAATGCCGAAGTTGTTGCTGACGGTTATGCTTTCTCTAAAGAGTGCGTACAGGTTTACACCATGCGCATGGCGAAAACTGCAACTGAACACAGATTGCGCATCAACAGCATCTGTCCTTCTCCAGTGGACACGCCGCTGCTTCCTGCATTCAGAGAAACTATGACGGATGAAATCATTGATTGGTCGATTGAAGCGGGCGCAGGCCGAGTAGCAACACCTCAGGATCAAGCGCGCGCGTTGATCTTTTTAGGGTCTGACATGGCAAGCTACGTCAATGGCGTCAACCTTGTTGTTGACGGCGGCTTCGGCGCTGCGCTGCTGATGGGCCAGGTGGCATTGCCAAACCTAGGTTGAGTATTTTCGATTGCGCGTGGTATTTCACTTCGGAGCGAATCGTTGACCTGCGTCTACTCTCACAGTGCCGCCATTCATCATGGCATTTTCGTACATAGAGATCGCTTGAATTGCGAAATGTTCTGGCTTGCCCATTCGCTTCGGGAAAGCAGCGTCTTTGGTTAGTTGCAGAGCGAACTCGTCCGGGATCGCTGATGTAAGCCCGGTATCGAACAGGCTCGGTGCTATACAGTTGGCGCGAATTCCTAGTGAGCCCAAGTCCCTGGCCATCACAAAGGTCATGCCAACGATCCCTGCCTTAGCTGCTGAGTAAGCTACCTGGCCTATCTGGCCTTCGAACGCGGCAATAGATGCGGTGTTGATGATGCAGCCCCGTTCTCCTTCCTCGTTGGGTTCATTTCTGGACATGTGCTCAGCGACCAAACGACTGATGTTGAATGAGGCGATGAGGTTGAGGTCTACAACCCGCCGAAACTCATCAAGAGAGTGAGGCCCGTCTTTCGCCAGTGTACGTTGCGCAGCACCGCCGCCGGCCGTATTTACGCAAAAGTGCGCACTCCCCAGTGCGTTTACCGCATCCGCGATAGCTTTTTCGGCGGCTTCGAATTCCATGACATTACATTCGTGATAGCTACCCCCAAGGCGCTCGGCAACCGCCGCACCATCAGAGCTCGGCAGATCGAGAATGGCGACATTGCCACCTCGCTCTTTAAATTTTTCTGCGGTTGCCAAGGCCATACCGGAAGCGCCACCGACGAAAATGCCGTTGTGATCTTTAATGTTCATAGCGAGGTCTCCTAAGAGTGATAGTGTTTAAACAGATGATCGAGCCACTCAGCGGCGGCCGTGCAGTGATCATTTTGGTGCCAAAGATTGATCCAAAATTTCTTTGCCTCGTGAAAGGGCTTCGGTGCCATGGCTGCAAAGTCTGGCATCGGCGAAACTGTGATCTCTGGGACTACACAATTCTAGTCTTGTGATTGCCCCAGTACTTGTCTTTCAACAGGCGTTTATAGAGCTTTCCTGTGTCGTGGCGTGGCAATTCCGCGAGGAAATCAATTGATCGCGGACATTTAACCGGGCTGATCCGATCTTTACACCATTGCATGAGTTCCGCTGCAAAGTCTTCATCCGCTTCGCCCATATCTTGTGGCTCCACAATCGCTTTAACTTCCTCACCGAATTCTTCGTTTGGCACACCAATTACCGCTACATCAGCAACTCTTGGGTGGGTAATCAGACAGTCTTCGGTTTCTTGCGGATAGATATTTACGCCGCCAGATATAATCATGAAGGCTTTGCGGTCAGTAAGATACAGATAACCCTCTTTATCCACATAGCCAACGTCACCGAGCGTGGAGTAACCTTGCTTGCTTTTGGAATCTTGGGTTTTCTCTGGGTCTTTGTAATATTCGTAGTTGGCCTCGCTCTCGAAAAAAATAGCGCCTATTTCCCCAGTTTCGAGCGCTTCATCGTTTTCTTCATCCAAAATGTGAACATTGGCGCCGACCGGCTTGCCAACGCTGCCTTTATGCTGCAACCACTCGTGGCTATCAATCTTACAAAGGCCTACACCCTCGGTACCGGCGTAGTATTCGTAGATGACCGGCCCCCACCATTCGATCATCTGTTCTTTAACCGCAACGGGACAGGGTGCCGCAGCATGTACGGCATACTTCAGGCTAGACAGATCAAAACGCGCGCGCACAGACTCAGGGAGTTTCAGCATGCGCACGAACATCGTGGGCACCCATTGAGAATGGCTTACACGGTGGCGCTCAATTAGCTCCAACGCTTGTTCGGGATCAAAATTTTCCATAACAATGACGGTGCCGCCCAAGCGAAGCACCGTCATGGTAAAGCCAATAGGCGCGCCGTGATAGAGAGGAGCAGGCGATAGGTAAATTGACCCCTCGCTAATCCGATAAAGGTTTGTCACCGCTTCAAGGCCTCGCTCCTCACCGAATGCCTTCATGGAAAGTGCGCGCTTGATGCCCTTCGGACGACCGGTCGTTCCCGAGCTGTACAGCATGAGCGAGCCTTCCATTTCGTCTTCTATTGGGGTTTGGGGTTGCGCCTGTAGGGCGCGCTCCCATGAGAGGTCATCGTTTGCCGGATTGCCGACAAGGTAATGCTTTAACAGCCCCGGGCAGTCTTGCTTGAAATCTGCTGCTGTATCGGGCTTGTCGTTAGAACCAATGAAGACTTTGGCATCGCAGTTGTGGACGATATAGGCAATTTCTGGCGACGTTAAGCGAGAGCTTATGCAGGTGTAGTAGAGTCCTGCTCGCTGTGCAGCCCAGCAGATCTGAAAAAACTGTGCATTATTTTCCATGCAAAGCGCGATATGGTCGCCGGTTTGTAAACCTAGCGAGCGAAATAACTGGGCACCTTGGTTGGAGCGTTCATTCAATTCGCTGTAGGTCACTGATTGCCCGGTACTTGCCATAATATAGGCTGGCTTATGGGGTGTTTGCTGCGCCTGAATTCCTGGATGCATCATATATTTTCTTCTCCCTTGGTTATCAGTTCGGCCATTTTTTGTCTTTGATAGGCCGCGTCACCACACAGGCTCTGGCTATGGAGCTGGCGTTTTAAATAAATGTGAACGAAGCTCTCCCACGTAAAACCAATACCGCCGTGCAATTGAACGGACTTTTTCGAGCCATACGATGCGGCGTCATTGGCAGCCGCCTTGGCCATACGAGCGTAGAGCTCTGCGAACTCAGGTTCGTAGTCAATCGCGCAGGCGGCGTTGTAGAGGTGAGATCGGGCTAAATCAATTGCCACCATGAAATCTGCTAACGGATGCTTTACGGCCTGAAAGAAGCCTAGGTTGCGATCAAATTGTTTGCGAGTCCGCGCGTAGTCTGCGGTTGTTTGGAGTTGCCATTCAGCGGCACCGCACATGTCCGCACAAACCAAGGTCAGCAGGGCAGGGGTAGCCTCTTCAAGAGCCGCTACTGCTTGCCCGGGATCGCTCACGATCTGACTGTTCTCGATCGCCACCTGATCAAACTCGAGGTATGCCTGGTCGCGGGTCAGGTCAATGATGGTATTTGGGTTTACCCTGAGCCCATGTAGATTGGCGGGTACGACGACCAATCTTGGCTCTCCGTCCTGTTTTGCGTTTACTAAGAAGTAATCGACTTTTTGTGCATCCTGAACGAAAAAAACTGTGCCTGTGAGCTCATTGCCTTCAAGAATCACTTCAGAATCCGTGTGTTCCCAAGACCCTCCCTGGCTGCTTGCAGCGTAGCTGAAGGATTTACCTTCGCAGATTAGATTCAATGCCTTATCCGCATTGTCATTGCCACAAGCGCTTAGAATATAAGACGCGCCCAGTGTTGGAATGAGGGGGGCTGGCAGTGCGGCCCGCCCGGCCTGTTCCACTAGGGCGGCCACGGCAACTGCAGACATACCCATGCCGCCCGCGCGCTTTGGAATCGCTGCCATTAGCCAGCCCAAGTCTATTATCCGCTGCCACAGATTCTTGTCCCATCGGCAGGCTGAGCCGTTCTGTAAATTGCTGTCCTGGGCCACCAGTTGGTGAAGCTGATGTGCTGGCAGATTTTCTCGAAAGAACGTTTCCGCGATATCTTTTAAAGCAAGCGCATCAGCATTGAATCCAAAATCTTTTGGCGCTTGAAGCGCTTTTGTCGACTCGCTCACAGGGAGTTTCCTTTATTTGCTCTTTGCCAAGTCCAACACGCGTTCCCCGAGAATATTCCTCTGGATTTCGCTCGTGCCAGCCGCAATGGTGCTGCCAAAAGAACTCAAATAAGCCAGCGGCCATTTGCCATTATCTGGGGCATGTTTGTCGAAGTTGGAAAGAGTTCCGCTTGGGCCTTCAATCTCTAAGGCAACGGCAGCGGCATCTTGAACGTACTCGGTACTTAAAAGCTTATCCTGCAGGGCAAAACGTTGATATTCAGCCAGTCCCGAGACACCGCGAAGTCGACGGTGTTGCTTTATGCCCACTTGACGCACCAGCATCTGCATCACCTTGTCGCTAATGACTGGGTCTTGATCTGCCGGTTTATTGTTGCGCGTGCATTGTTGGGCGAGTTTGAGGAGTGGGAAGCCCGCGATGCTGGTATCCCGTTTTTCTTCGCTCCCTTGGCCACCAGACATGGGTGTCGTGAGGGAGCCAGCACCTCGCTCGTGGGCCAATGTTGTCATTGCAACTTGCCAACCCTTGCCGACGTCGTCGAGTCGCAAGGCGTCGTCGATTTCGAGGCCATCAAAAAGCTCTTCATTAAAGCCGGTTTCACCAGTGATCTTAATAAGCGGCCGGACCGTCACTGACTTGCCAAGTTCAGATTTGATTGGGA
>CEOO01012774.1_pt1 | contig 12575 bp, 16 predicted proteins | sample 530321 | NCBI WGS metagenome assembly CEOO01 (sample SAMEA2619927, study PRJEB7988) | marine metagenome | biome: marine biome (ENVO:00000447); feature: surface water layer (ENVO:00002042); material: "saline water (ENVO:00002010), including plankton (ENVO:xxxxxxxx)" | depth 5 m
CTATTTGCTGCTTCTGTGTTAAATCCTTTACTATGTTTAATGTCTGACAAATTTTTTGGAACTCCTCGAATATTAAGAGCAGTTCCCCCAACTTCTCCCTGGTCTCCTTGTATTCGTCCTGATCCTTTTCCCTTTAAAATAACATATGGATATGTTGCAGAAGTACCTTGGTCTTTTCCGGCGGTACTTTCAACATTATCTGCAGAACTAAAATTAAAGTTAAAAACACCTAATTTCATAATATCTTGACTTTGGGTATCAGTTTCATCTTCTGCTTGAGCTTCAACTCTTCTAATGTCACCATTCGATGTTTTAAACCATAATCCTTCAGCACGACCTCCTCCAGTAGGTTGCAACCAAACAGAACCTTTTGGTATATTAGGACCAGCAGCAGCCCACCAATTACCAGAAGGAGCAGATGAGTTTGTTAAGTTTCCATCACTATCAGTTGAAGTTGAAGTATTAAAAAAATTAATATAACCATCTGTTCTTATACTTCCTCTTACATCTAAAACTATTTTACTTTGTCCTTCTCTATTTGTAATAGTAAAATCATTTGGATCATCTCCAAAAATTTGTCCAGTTATCTGATCAGTTCTATATTTTTCAATACCTTTATAATCTGTTGCATTCAATTCCGTAATACCCTTTCTGGGTAATCCTCCTATTGTTGTTATATTTTCATTTGTTAAAAATAAATTACCTCCAGTAAAATCATATGTTTCGAAATTATTTAAAGATGTAGTTTTAATTTGAATACCATTTGTTGATATATCAGATTCTTGGTAATATTTTGGAATACTTGAATTATAAAATATTCCACTAAATTTACCTCCTGAGTTTGTTTCATTTAAAGCTAAAGCGGCTAATCTACCTGTATCATTTGTTGTAAATATACCAGAATCAGTATTATTTCCCATAGATAATCTACTAAATGGCTTTGATGTTCCTAATCCTAATACTAAATTACTACCTTGAACATTTAAAGCAAATCCATTGGATGAATTATCATTAAGTGTAACAGGAAATATTGTTTGACCTTCACTTTTCAATCTCGTAGCACCTAATATTCTATTTTTTGATGCACCACTACTTGATTGCCATTTCCTTGTCGCCATTATATATATATCATTTATTAATTTTATTAACTTATTATTACTTAAAAATATATAACTTATTTTTATAATATTTAATTTTTATTTACATATTTGTAAATAAAAATTTAAATATTTACAATTAGTAAATGGGTTATCAAATAGAAATTTCTATAAATTTAAATAAACTAACAAATTTAACAGAAATAAAAAATATTTTATTACAAAAAGCATATGATTGTAAATTAAATTATCATTATATTGTTTATGAACATATAGGAAAAAATAGACAGATTTTCAGAAATCATTGTGTAATAACTTTATTATTTGAAGAACATGATGAATTATTAGCAGAATTTATAAAATATTCAAAATCTATTAAAAATATTAGTATTGAATCTGTTGGATTAGATGATATTCCATTTAAACTTATGTATGCTTCAAAAAAATATTTAAATATTATGGAAAAACAATTTGTTGATAATTATATAAATTTAAAAAAAAATAAAAAATTATATAAACAAGATTCTATCATTTATAAAGTTTTAAATAAAAAATATTAAATTATTATTTTATATTATTATTTATATTATGAATAAAATTACTTTACCTACACCTAAATTAGAAATATTTAAAAATATTGAAATTTTAAAAAAAAACAAAGAAGAAAAACAAAAAAAAGAAAAAAATAAAAAAAAATATTTAGATCATTTATTTAAAGATAATGATATTTTTTTAAAAAAATATTTTGAGTAAAAATAAATATATAATGTATATCAAAATAGATTATGTATAATAAAACTTTAAAAAAAAATGATATAAAAAAAAAAATAAACAAGAAAAAAACACTAAAGAAAAAGTCGTTAATGAAAATTGAATCTATTAAATTATTTGATAAAACTATTAAAAACAATTACAATAGTAAATCAAGTATGACATACAATTCCCAATTTATCAAACTTTTAAGTGAATTAGAAGAGCTTATGAAAAAAAAAGGTGAGTTTTTTCGAGCAAGAGCATATACAAAGGCAAAGGAAAAACTTATTTTATATAGTAAGCCAATTACTGATGTAAATGAACTAAAAGGTATTAAAGGTATAGGAAATACAATATTGAATAAATTACAAGAATATGTTGATACAGGTACATTACAAGTATTAGAAAAAGCAAAGAAAAATCCAGTTTATATATTCACCGATGTTTATGGAATTGGTCCAAAGAAAGCAAATGAACTTGTAAAAAAACACAATATTAAAACTATTGATGAATTAAGAGAGAGACAAGATGAACTTTTAAATGATGTTCAAAAAAAGGGTCTTAAATATTATGAAGATGTTTTAAAAAGAATTCCAAGAAAAGAAATTGATGTGTATGAAAAAGAACTAAAAAAAATATTTGACAAGGTGAAAAATAAAAATAGTACATTTGAAATTATGGGTTCTTATCGTCGTGGTGCAAAAGATTCCGGTGATATAGATATTTGTATAAGCGATCCAAATGATGATACTAATGTTTTCAATAATTTTATTGATGCTTTAATTGAGAAAAAGATTTTGATTGAAGTTTTATCAAGAGGTAATACTAAAAGTTTGGGAATCAGTCAATTAAGACGAAAACCAGCGAGAAGAATTGATTTTATGTTTACAAAACACAAAGAATTGTCTTTTGCTTTGTTATATTTTACAGGTAGTAAAGAATTTAATACTGTTATGAGAAAAAGAGCATTAGATATGGGATATACTATGAATGAACACGGATTTCATAAATTGACCAATGGCAATAAAACTGAAAAACTTGATAGATACTTTCCTACTGAACAATCTGTATTTGAATTTTTAGGAATGGAATATAAAACCCCCATCGAAAGAGCTAATGGTAATGCTGTAATTTTACAAGCAAAAAAACCTAAAAAAACTATTAAATTAATTAAAAAAAAAAAGTCACTAAAAAAAAAGAACTCAAAATCAGGAAAGGAAATAAGACAAGGAAAAAGATTGATTAAAGAATTTTTAGAATACGGACAATCACAGTTGGAAGAATCAAATGAAGAAGAATTAAGTGCTATGATTAGAGCCGCGAATAAAGGTTATTATTGTAATAATAAACCTTTAATGAGTGATGAAGAATATGATATTTTAAAAGAATTTATTGAAGATAAATATCCTAATAATCTTGCGATTCAAGAAGGACATACACAATGTAGTGTTGCAGTTGAAAAAAAGAAAATGAAATTACCTTTTGAAATGTGGTCAATGAATAAATTTAAAACTGAACAACAAATTAATCTTTGGTTGAAAGATTATAAAGGACCTTTTGTTGTTAGTGCCAAAGTAGATGGTGTATCTGCAGGATATAGCACTATGGGTGATAAACCTACATTATTTACAAGAGGGAATGGAAAAGTAGGTCAAGACATCAGTCATGCAATTGAATTTCTTAAATTACCTACACAAAAAGGTATTGAAATTAGAGGTGAATTATTAATGAAAAAAGAAACTTTTGAAAATAATTGGAGTGATAAATTTGCTAATGTTAGAAATATGATTGCTGGAACTGCTAATGCTAAAGAATCATTGCCTGAGAGATGGAAAGATATTGATTTTATTTGTTATGAAGTTATTACTCCACATTTAAAACCAAGCAAACAATTTAAACTTATTGAAAAATTAAATATTTCACCTGTTATTTATAAAAATATGAAAAAAGTAAATAAAAAATCTTTATCAAATTATCTACTTGATTGGAGAGAAAATTACGATTATGATATTGATGGAATTATTGTTTCTGATGATAAAAAATATCCAAGAACAAGTAAAAATCCAAAACACGCTTTTGCTTTTAAAACTGTTTTAGATGACCAAATTGTTGAATCAAAAGTTGTTAATGTTATTTGGTCACCAAGTAAAGATGGTTATTTAAAACCAAAAGTACAAATTCAACCTGTAAAATTAGGAGGTGCTGTCATTCAATATGCTACTCTTCATAATGCTGAATTTGTTATTAAAAATAAAATAGGATTAGGAGCTGTTGTTCAAATTATTAGAAGTGGAGATGTTATTCCAAAAGTTGAAAAGGTAATTAAACCTGCTTCAAATATTAAAATGCCTACTCAATATGAATTTAAATGGAATTCTACAAAAAAAGATTTAATTTTAATTAACTCTGAGGATAATGATATTGTTAAGCTTAAGAAATATGATGATTTCTTTAATAAATTAGATGTTAATGGTTTGGGTAGAGGAAATATTCAAAGAATTATGAATGCCGGATTCAAAACAATTCCTCAAATTTTAACTATGACTATTCAAGATTTTATGAAAGTAGAAGGTTTTAAAGAAAAAATGTCAACTAAAGTTTATAATTCTATTCATAAAAAATTAGATGAGGTTTCATTACCTAATTTAATGGCTGCATCAAATATATTTGGTAGAGGATTAGGTACTAAAAGAATTATTGCAATTATAGAAGAATATCCTGATATTCTTACAAGTAAAGAAAATGATAAACAAAAATTAAATAAAATTCAAGACATAGAAGGATTTAAGGAAAAAACTGCTATGTTATTTGTTCCATATATTCCTAAGTTTATTAAGTTCTTGAAAGATATTAAACAAACTAATAAACTTAATAAAGTAGTAGTAAAAAATGTTAATAAGTCCCATCCCTTGTATAATAAGAAAATTGTTATTACAGGATTTCGTGATAAAGAATTACAACAAAAATTAGAAAATTTTGGTGTAAAATTAGGAACAAGTGTAAGTAAAAAAACATTTGTAGTATTAGTTAAGGATTTAGATGATGATACTGGTAAAGCTGATAAAGCCAGAAAATTAGGTATTACTCTTCAAACTCCTGAATCATTTAAAACTAAATATAAAATTTAAATTTTGCCATATCATTCAAATTTTGTTTAGTTAAACTTATTATATTACTCTCTATAAATTTATAATATCTTTCTTTTTTTTTTGTATCTACTACCATTATCTTATCACAATTTTTTAAATATTGCATATTATCACTTCCAAATTTTTCATTATGACTTAAGGAATTGTCATAATCTTTACTTCTTTTTAAAATATTCAAAGATAGTCTATCAAATATTTTTATTATATCTACTTTTTTTGACTTTTTCCACATTCCTTTTTCGTAAATATACAATTGTTTTATTTTATGACTAAAACACCGAAATGGATTATTTTCATTATCTATTATATTATTTGTTAATATATTTGATAAACCCCTACAATAATCCGTATTAAATATCATATGTAAATCATCTAATGTTACATTTACACTTGTTTTTAACCAAATATCTATCTCAATACCTTTATCATTTTTATTTAACCAATCTAATATATTTACATTTTTTATATCTTTATTTATTACTTTTTCTAATTTTTGTATCCTTTTTTCCTGTTGTTCGTTTTTTTTTATTAAATCTTTTATAATTAACCACATCTCTTTTTGAGATGGTGAAACTACTTTATCACTATGATTTATTAATATATGATTATTTAACTTACCTAATGTTTTATATGTTTTTTCACAATGAGGGCAGTTATTCATTTAATATATCAAATATTATATATTTTAATTATTTTCAATTTATTTATATTACTATAATATAAATGGCTTGTTATGATACTGTCAATCTAATCCGAACATGTGGAACTGGTGATGCTTTTTGGAAAGGTTATACTAATGGTAAGTTTCCACAAGATTCATCCAAATATAATTCACATCAAACAAATGTAATTGGTGGAATTAATAATTCAAAAAATCTTAGAACTTCAGCTTCTTCTTTTACTTTACTCAAAAAATCTCTAACTACTGTTCAACCTATTAAAAATAATTTACCATCTAATCTAAATGCCGGAACTCCTAATACATCTTATACCAATACAGGAGGACCAGGTGATGAAGTTGCTTCTGTTCCAATTATCACTCATTCTGCGTCTGGATATAAAGGACGTCTTATATCTCAAACACATCATACAGGTGTAGATGTTAAACATAATAGTTATGAAAGATATTTGGCAAGAAAAAGAGGATTCAATATGAGATGTCAAAATTGTTAAATTCTTTACCTATATATATAATGTCACAAGAGTCGGACAATTCCACTAATAATCAAAGAAAAGATGCATTAAATAATATGAATAACGAATTTGTTGAAACCTTAAATGATTTAATGTCTAAAAAAAGAAAATTTCAAAAAAAAATTAATAAAGAAAAAAGTAAATTAAATGACTTACTAAAAAATCTTAATACTTTAACAGCTGAAAAAAATACTTTAGAAAATAGTATCAAAAAAAAACAAAAAAGTTTAGATACAATTAATAATACTATTAGTAGTACTCAAGCTGCACATCAAAAAATTATAGAAGCTTCACACGTTCTTTTGACCATAATTAAAAAAGACCAACGAAATATTAAAGAAAATTAATTTAAACCCATATTTATAATTATATAAATATGGATAGAGTAGAACAATATAAAGCAGTTCAAAAAGAAGCTATTGAACTTTTTCAAAGAAAAAATAAAGATTATGGTGATGCGTTCGCTAATTATGGACCTGTTGGGGTTATTGTAAGAATGGGTGATAAAATTAATAGATTATCATCTGTTACAAAAAATCAAGTTACTTTAGTTCAAAATGAATCTATTCGTGATACTTTGATTGATTTACATAATTATGCTGCTATGGCTATTATGTTAATGGATGAAAAATAGATATATTTTATATTAATAAAATATAATGTTACCAGAAATAATAGAATTAAAAATATTAGAATATCTTTCTATAAAACCACAAAAAAGGTGCCGTGCTACAAATAATAAAGGAAATATTTGTAAGAAAAACGCAATCAAAGGTTATTTAATTTGTCAACATCATAAAAAGATTTTAGAAAAAAAACCAAAAAAACATCATATTCAATTCGCAGAATTATGTATTATGTTAAGAAGGGTTATAAAAAATAATAAATATGATAATTATTATTCATGGTTGAAGGAGTGGAAAAAAAAATATAAATAAACTATTTACCTATAACTTGTATATAAAATATAAATTCACTTCCTTTCGCAGTAAATATATGTTCATTATTTTTTAATTTTTTTGATATTGTTGATGAATCAATACTAATACTATTTTGGATATCACGTAAAGATTTAAATAGTTCTACTTTTCTATCTGGAAATATTACCAAATAATTATATTTTTTTACATAATCCTTCATATCTTTTTCCATTGTCATTGACCAAGATTCATTACCAATTGGGTACATTTATTTTATTTATTATTTAAATTTTAAATCCTTTATATTATATAATGAGTATATGGAATGCTTTTACTTGCTGGTATGAAGGAAGAAATAAGTTAGGTCCAGGTATAGATTTACCTACAACTGTCAAGGAAGAACCTGATTTTACAATAAAATTATTACAATGTAGTGGTTGTTTTAGATATTTAAAAGATGAAAAACAATATATTAAAAAAGCTACAATAGGTAATAAACATTTATATGGATTTTGTCATGAAGATTGTTATAATGAGTGGTTAAAAAATCCTCAATATAAACTTTTAGGCAAAATTAATTAAACTAATAAACATATATTATGTATATATGTTTATTGATGCTTTAATTGGAGGCATAGGTGGTATTATATCAAGAACTTGTGTTGCACCTATAGAATTAAATAGAATACAAAGACAAAATTATTTTATACCCAATGCTAATTTAACAGATGTTTACAAAAAAGAAGGAATTAGATTTTTTTGGAAAGGTAATGGTGTAAATTGTATTAGAATTTTTCCTCAAATTGCTATAAATTATTCTGTATTTAGACAATCTAAAAATATTTTTAAAAATACTTTTGAAAATAAAAATACTCGTAATTTTGTTTCTGGTTGTTTTGCTGGTTGTGTCAGTATGATTTCAACATATCCTTTAGAAACTACCAGAACTTATTTATCATTACAAACAAATAAAAATAAATATAAAGGAATTTTAGATGCTTTAAGAAAAATTCCTATTAGACAATTATATCAAGGTTCAAAAATGAGTCTTTTTGGGTTTGGTGGATATAGTGGAATACAATATACTTCATATTATTATTTTAACTCTATTATTAAAAATACATCTTTTGATTCTAAATTTATTGGTGGAGGATTAGCCGGACTCTTTTCCGTTACAATTACATATCCAACTGATTTAATCAGAAGAAGATTGCAATTACAAGGATTTGATTCCACTGTGCCAAAATATAATGGCATTTGTGATGCCATACGTAAAGTATATAAATATGAAGGATTTTTTGGATTTTATAGAGGTTTAAGTATGACTTATTTAAAAACTGCTCCTGCTGTTGCCATACAATTTGGAACTATAGAACAACTAAATAAATTATTTAAAAATCAAGATAAAGATATTTAATATTAAAAAATTGAAATTAGTTTTTATAATTATATTATAATTATAAAAATGAATCGTGCTCCACTTTACAGACAACTTGGTGGTCACCATTGGAAAAAAGGTATTACTGAACATTTAAATAAACAGTTTCCAAGAGAAAGAACTATAGTATGCAGCTATTTTAATGGTTGGAATTATATTATTGAAGATACTCCTAACAATCCTCAATCTTTACAATTAAAAACATATTTCATTAATTATAATAATAATAATTTGAATTTTGAATCTGATAATTTCGAATATAAATTAAATGAATACATTGATACTAATCCTTTATCAGTAATAAATGTTACAACTGCAGCTCGCCCATTTAATAACTTATAAAATATTATTAATTATTAAATGTCTATTTACTCTCTTAATTTAAATAATTTTAAACAAGATTTTTCTATTAAAGGAGATAACAAAAAAATATATGGAGAAGTTCATACTCCTTTTAGTCTTATTATAGATATGTTTGATATGATACCCAAATCTTTTTTTAAAAATCCACATTTTACTTGGTTAGATCCTTGTGCTGGAAAAGGATATTTTTCAATCATTTTATATAAAAAACTTTTTATGTCTTTATCAAATATTATTATTGACCCTATTGATAGACATACTCATATAATTACTAAAATGATTTATATTAATGAAATTAATCCTGAATTTATTCCACTCCTTAAAAATTTATTTGGAGAGAAATCTAATATTTCTAATAAAAATTTCTTAAAAATAAATAAAAAACATAATTTTATTATTGGTAATCCTCCATTTAATTGTAATGGACTTATCAAGACACCAACACAAAAAGGTTCAAAAAAGTTAGATGGTAAAACTATTTGGCAATCATTCATTAAACATTCTATTTCTTTATTAAAAAACAATGGACATCTTCTTTTTATTACTCCATCTATTTGGATGAAAAATGACCATCCTATTTATCATTTTCTCAATCAATACAGAATTATTAAAATTAAAACTATGAATAATGCTCAGACAAATAAAATATTTAATAAACAAGCTCAAACCCCTACTTGTTATTTTTTAATACAAAATAATAAACCTAATAAATATTTTCAAATTTATGATGATACTTATAAAAAATATATAATATACAATAGATTATATCTATTATCCATTCCACTTTTTGTTCCTTCTATTATTCAAAAAATTATACCATATTCAATTAAATATGGTAATTTAAAAGTAAAAAAAACTAATATGAGACCCGGTTATAAAGGTTTAAAATTATCTCCTATTTCTTGCAGAGATACACCTTATCCAAATATTAAAACTTGTAAATTAAATTACCTACAACCACAACTTGTTATTAACTATTCAAATAAACCTTGTTCTTACTATAAAAAACCTAAATTAATATTAGCTCATAAAATGTATGGATTTCCATATCTTGATTATAATGGAGTCTTTGGAATATCTAATAGAGATAATTATGTTATTTTGAAAAAATCCTATGAAGATTTTATAAAGTTACATAAATTTCTCTCCACAAATTTTATCAGAACTATTTTTGAAGCTACAAGATATAGAATGAGTTACTTAGAAAAATATATATTTGATATGATACCAGATATCACTAATATAAACGATTTTCCTGATATTATTACAGATGAAACGATTTGTGATTTTTTTCATTTAGACGATTTGGAGAGAAATGTTATTAACACTTTTCATAAAAAATATTTATCATTATAAAATATATATATGTCTGAAATAGAAATACTTAGAGAACAACTTCAACAAGCAAATAATTTAATTAATCAATTAGTAGCTTCAAATAATGCTCTTGCTGCATCTGCTGTTGCTGGAGCTGGAGTTGCAACTGGTGCTGCTGGTGCCGCAGTTACTGGTGCCGCAACCGGAGTTCCTATGGCTAATGCTACTGCTCTTCCTACGGCTAATGCTACTGCTTTTCCTACGGCTAATGCTACTGCTCTTCCTACGGCTAATGCTACAATACCTTCTATGAATATTTCTGCTCCTGGAATTACACCTGATGACTGTTCAAAAGCTAAAGGATTTATTGAAAAAGCAAAGTGTGAAGCCAAAAATCGCGCAAAAGCTATGGCTGGGCAAGCTATAGGACAAGCTTCTAATATGGCAAAGGATAAAGCTATGGGTTTTGCACAAAAAAAATGGGATGAAAATAAAGGAGCCATCATAGAAAAAGGAACCTCTGCTGGAATGTCTGCTTTAAGTTCTGCTGGTAATCAAATTAAAAATATTACTGGTATGGCTGCCAAAGAACAAAAAAAGAAAATTAAAGATACTATATTGCCCTTTTTTAAAAATGACGGTCCTTTAAAACAATGGCTTGATAAATGGTCTAATAATTTCACTGAAAGAGTAAAAACTTATATTGAAAAAGAAAATTTCAAAAAAAATATAAGGGAAGCTTTTACTGATGGATTAGAGTATATTACTGATGAAGAATCGTTGGAATTTGATAAAATTATTCTTAATGAAGAAAGATTAAGGGAAAATTTAAAACAAGAGGATGTTAATTTTTATTTTGAAAAATTAAAAGTTGATTCAAGTAGTGAAGATAAATCTTGGATTATGTTAAACATAGCCGAAGATATTTGGAAGGAATTTGTTAAACCTGATCCATCTAAAATGCAACAATTATCAGCATCAGCTTCTTCAATGAAAGATGCTGCGACAAAAAAGGCAGAAGGTATGAAATCTTCTTTATCTGATGCAGCCGGTAAAGTTGAAGGTATGAAATCTTCTTTACCATCAAAAGAAGAAGTACAAAAAAAAATTAATGAATTTTTAGCTGATGCAAGAAATAAATTTACACAAGCTAAAACTAAATATAATAGTATGAGACAAGCATTTAATAAAAAAGTAGAAGAAAGAAAGGCTAAAAATGAAGAAAGAAAACAACAACAGTTAAAAATTAAACAAGCATTAGAAGAAGCGAAAATGGCTCAAGAAAAACAAGCAAAAGAAGCCGCGATTAGTAAGTTAAAAATGCAAATACAATCTTTTGAAGAAAGTATTAAACAAAAAGATGCAGAAAAATCAAATATTGAAGAAAGTAAATCCGCGTTCCAAAAAACTATTGAAGAAAAAAATACAATTATAAAAGAATCTGTTGATAAGAAATGTACTGGTATGCTTTCCAAGATGGGTTTTGGTCTCCGAAGATGTAAAGCTGCAAGAGAAGAAGAAAGAAAAAAAATTCTTGAATCCATTGACCAAATAAATCAAGATATAGTTAAAGCTGACCAAGAAATAGCTGATATTGAAAATAAAAAAAGTGAATTTACAAATATGATTCAAGAAGCAAATGAAGAGCTTAAAAAATTAGAGGGACAATCAATGCAAGGAGGAAGAAAAAAACGTCGCAGAAAAAAGAGAACTAAAAAAAAATCACTCAAAAGAAAAAGAAAAAGAAAAAGAACCCGAAAGAAAAATTGAATACAATTTATAATAAATATAAGTTATTATAAATAATATATATATACTATGTCTTTGAAGCAAAATATGATAATATCAAGGTTGTTGGCTTTGGCCAGTGAATCTAATCAAGCAACTCGTGTAGCTGCGGCTATTTGTGCCGGCAGTAAAATTTTAAGTATGGATGTTAACAATCATCGTAATAAATATGGTCGTGATATTCGCTGTTCAGGACATGCTGAAGTAGCTGTTCTCTACAAGTTCTTCCCTGAGGCTTTCCGGGATAGAGGTAAAGGGTCGTGTGTTTTATGACCGTAAATTTCGACGAAAAATGCGAAAATTAACTATATATGTTGCAAGACACAGACATTCTACTGCACATTCTGCACATTCACATCCATGCTCTCACTGTGCAAAAGAAATTAAAAGAATTGGAATTAAAAAAATAGTTTATGTTGATGATTATGGTCAAATAAATAAAAGTTTAACTAAAAAATATCATACTGATTACGTTTGTCCAGGATATAAAGAATATGCAAAACAAGGTGTTAAGGTTGATTAAAATTGAATATAATAATAATTAATATTTTTTTAT
>CEOO01011065.1_pt1 | contig 12472 bp, 16 predicted proteins | sample 530321 | NCBI WGS metagenome assembly CEOO01 (sample SAMEA2619927, study PRJEB7988) | marine metagenome | biome: marine biome (ENVO:00000447); feature: surface water layer (ENVO:00002042); material: "saline water (ENVO:00002010), including plankton (ENVO:xxxxxxxx)" | depth 5 m
GGAATGAATGCTAAGTTAATGTGTCAATATATTGAATTTGTAGCTGACCGTTTAGTTCTTCAATTAGGATACGATAAAATTTATAATTCTAGTAATCCTTTTGATTTTATGGAATTAATTAGCATTGAATCTAAAGTTAATTTCTTTGAACGCACAAATGCTGAATATGCTTTGGCTAATAAAACAGTTGATGGAGATGTATTTGAATTTAATGCTGACTTTTAATCTATTCATAATATCTAAATGCTATATTTTTCCAATAGCCTTGTTCGTTTTTTCCATATGTTTCATTCATTAACTTATATAAATCATCTTTTGTACATTTTATTTCCCTTTTTGTCTCACTGTAATAACAACTAGATACATAAGATTCTATTTCTCTCTTATGTATTTTCCTACCAGGTCTTCTTTCAAATGATAATTCTACTATTTCTTTTAAGAATTCATTTGGATGTTTTTTTTTCTGCTTGAGATCTAGAGTTTTAACTTCATTCATATCCATAATTTTGTTATATGAATGAAACAATACATAGTTTTATCAATTTTCTATTATTTCATCATTTGGAATTAATATATTTTCAACTGGTTGATTTCTTTGAAAAGCTAAGTTATCCAAAATGTAATCTAAATCCAATATAGGTGCCGCATAATGTTTTTCCTTCACATGATGATGTGTAATATGTTTTTTTGGTGATACTAAGTAATTAGCGTATTTTATTTTTTCTAATTCCATGCAATGAATAACTAAATTAAAAAACGATATGCATCCTATTCCTATATTAAAAGCTAATTCTGAAGGTTGCAGTAATATGGCGCCTACTATAAATGGTAATAAATAAGCAATAAAAAATTCTTGAATACTCACTGCGTTGCCAATACTTGGTATTAATACATCATCAAATTTATGATGAAAAGTATGAAATTTATAAAAGTGTTTATTTGTATGCATAAGGTGATGAGCAATATAATATCCAACACCATGAATAAAAATAATACCTACACTATCTAAAACATAAAAGGTTGTATTATGACTAATTAGGAATATGTCAAGAAAAGTATAAACTATTGGTCCTATTAAAATTAAATTAATTTCACATGCTCTTAAACCTTGGTCTAATAATAATGGTTTTTTCTTATCTAACTCTTGATAACTGGTAAAAGCAATTGTATAGTCTGCTATTCTCCCTATAGTATATACTGTAGAACCCAAAACGATTCCTTTTATATAAGAAAATACAAACATCTTATATAAAAAATATATAATTTTCTTTAATTATTTTTGTAAATATCTAATGTTCTTGCACTAGAATCTGTTGCATCTGTGTATTTAGGCATCCAGAAATAGGGTATATTTTCACCTAAACCTTTATAATGCTGTTCAAAGGTTTTTCTATAATAATATTCTTCTGCAGTTTTTGGATAATTATGTTCTTTTAAACTATTCATTTTCTTGTCACAAATAGTAGCCGTTTTATACATAGTATCTAAATTCGCAGAAATTTCAGGATATTTTACTAATTCATTTTTTACAAAATCGTCATAACAAGATTCTTTCATAATTGAATATAATGATCTTGATGTCTCAGAAACACCGTCACTAAATGCTTCTTTTTTTCTAAACAAAATTTCATCAGGAAGTAACTGTTTTTCATATAACTTTAAATATTTTGAACTAAAAGCATCTCTAATTAAATGCTTCTCTTGCTTTTCTCCATGTTGATTCCATCTTATTTCAGGTGGAATAGATAAATAATACAATGTAAATGCTCTATCTAAAAATGGCGTTCTAGGTTCTAAACCATGAGAGGATATACATCTATCTGACCTTAAAACATCAAAATAATTAATGTTTGTTAATAGTCTTTTACATTCTTTATCAAACTCTAAACAATCTGACGCTAGAGAAGTGTATAGATATCCACCCATAAGTTCATCTGCACCATCCCCATTAAATATAACCTTTGCTTCACTATTTTTTGAAATATATTGTCCAATTAACCAATTTCCAATACTCGCTCTCACAGTAGTTGTATCATAACTTTCTATATCATGGATTACACTTTTTACATTTTTAAAAAAGTCGCTCTCTTCTAAAATAATTTCTGTATGTTTTGTTCCCAAATAATCTGCAACTATTTTAGCTTTACATAAATCAGTAGAATCTTTAACACCAATACTATATGTTTCTAATGTAGGTAACTCGTGTTTTTTATGAAATTCATTCACAATACTTGCAACTAGACTACTATCTAAACCTCCTGATAAAAGACAAGCAATAGGTCTATCCGTAGTTTCACAACGCTTATAAACTGCATCAATAAAGTATTTTTGAATATTCATCATAATATTTTCATAACTTTCGCCTACTATTTGATTGCTTAGACCAAAACTAAAATATCTTACATTTTCTTTTACTGGTTCCCATGAACTATTAACTTTAAAACTTAATTCAAATTCTGAATATGTTCCTGGCTCAAATTGATGAATATTATACTTTAATTCATTTTTAATGTTTTTTTTATCTGATAATTGAGAATATAAAACCGATAATGATTTTAATTCACTTGCAAAACCTATTAAGTTATCTTTCTTGGTAGTTTCAAATATCATACTTAATCCATCTTTTTCAGTAATTAATCTCTGTGTTTGATTTGAACTCAACATAAATAATGGACGAACACCATAAGGATCTCTTGCTATATATATTTTGCTTTTTTCTAACATTAAACGAAAGTCAATAAGAATAAAAGAATATACTCCGTCAAGTAATCGTAGTGTTTGCTCAATTCCATATCTTAAATATAAATGTATAATTATTTCACAATCGGAATCTGTTTCATTAATTGCTTCGCTATCAATTAATTTATATAATTTTTTATAATTGTATATTTCGCCGTTACAAATTAGAGCAACATCATTTAAAATAATTGGCTGATTAGACTCTGTATTTAAACCATTAATAGCAAGCCTATGAAAACCAAATATACATTTTATCATGATACTCTTTAAAGTAGAAAATTCAGGACCACGATTCTTTCCTTTCTGAAATCCTTCTTCAATTTTATCATAACTAAATTCTCCATTATAATTTAGAAGACAAAATATACCACACATTAATATTTTTTATATATTTCTCTTTAAGTTTTTTTATGAATGTATTCCATAGAGGAATGTTTAAATTTCTAGATAATACACCCGGAGCAGAAAAAAAAGAAAAGAATGGCAAAAAAGAAAAGTTTTTTGATAATTTTAGCAAGAATAAAGAAGAAAAAGAAGAAGATGTGCAAGTAGAAGGTTTTAGTCTTATGGGAGATTCTTTGAATGTTTCTGAATTTATGACAAACAAAGTAGAAAATTTTGATTTAGAATCTACAAAGGACACTGTTAAAGGTGGTATGGATAATCTTCTTGCTTTCTTACCTAAACAAAAAGAAGGTATGGCCACACTTAAGAAAAATACTGAGGGAATGAAAAATATTTTAAAGAAAAAAGAGGGCATGAAAAATAAAAAAGAAGGTATGGGTCATAAAAAAGAAGGTATGTCTGGAATTCTTAACTACAAAAAAGAAGAAAAAGAGGACGACCTTGATAACATTGAGGATTTAGAGGAAGAATTAGAAGGTATGCGTAACATGAATATGGATAGAAATACTCAAGTATTTGCTGGAGGTTTAACTATTATTGCATTATTGCTTTTAGTTAAATTCATGCATGCTAAGAAATAAATTAAAATTTATATAAAAATTATATAAATTTTGTGCTTTTTACTACAACAGGGAATCGAACCCCGGACACCTGCTTGGAAGGCGGGCATTTTACCACTAAACTATTGTAGTTTTAAAAATATAAATTATAAAAATAAATATTTTTATGATTTTAAACTAATTTATTTAAGGAGAAAAACGCTTGTAAATTTCTAAAGCAACTAATGCTCCAAATACTTGTGCTACAATATAAGGGACTAACTCAACAGACTTAATCTTTCCAGCGGCAGCCATAGCAAATGATACAGCAGGGTTAATATGACCACCAGATATGTTAGAAGCTAGCAAAATGATTAATGCTAAAGCAGCACCAATAGCTAAAGGATTACCAGTAGCAAGAATAACATAAACAAAGACAAGGGTTCCTAAAAACTCAACTAAATACTTTTGCATATTTATAAATTAAGGCTACAAAAAAATATTACGCCTTCAAACATTTAAAACGCAGAACTTAATTTAATTTTTCCTGAACAATTTTATTCATATTATGATTTTTATTTATAAATAGCATATCCACTTGCATATTAAAATCATTTATATAATGATTATCAACTATATCAAAAGGAATAAATCCAATATTATCCATAAATTGTATATGTTCTAAAAAATTTGGAACACCTTCATTATATTTTCCGAATAAAGGCATTTCTATAACTATAAAATCAGTTCTACTTAATATGGAATTAGAACCTTTTAATATTGGTATTTCTGCTCCTTGACAATCTATCTTCATAAATATATTTTTCTTATCCTTTAAAATATTATCTCTTTCTATAACTGAGTTTAAATCTATTGTTGTTCTTCTAATTGGCTTTGTTTCAGTAAAATGTTTAGATAATTCTCTAAAGAAAGAATCTCCTGTGTTTCTTCCTTCATACCAATCTACTTCTTCTTTCTTATCATTTAATAATTCATTACTAACATATATACTTGGATGATTGCGAAATCTGTTTAATTCTTTATAATCAATACCTTCAAATAAATAATATTTTGAATTTGGATAAATTTTGGCCATACTTATTGTCCATGTTCCATGATGTGCACCTATATCTAATATAGCGTCTGGACAATATCCCATATTTTTCAGATTATTAATACGATTAAACATATCGTATTAATATCAGTTAGTTTTTATATACAAAACATACAAATAATATAAATTTTTTAAAATACAGGTCTATTACTTGGGCTAGCTGCAATTTTCGGAGGAGGAACATATCCACCATTTCTTACTCTTCTTTTGGCAGAATCAACTGTATTTACATTATTATTACTGGTAAAAGACATTGTATTTTTAGAAGCATTTAATGAACCATTTCCAACTGCATTAGCTTTTCTTTTTGCTACTACAGAAGATGAATCGCGGTTTCCTGTATATTTCTTTTGTAAGTTTTGAGTAACTGTATTAGCTGTTTCAGGATTTGTTTGAAAATAGTTTCTTCTATTCATAGAAAATGTATTTTCATTTGAACTAGTGCTATCTTTAAGAGGCATTGCCGCTACACCAGACATTTGATTATTTTGAATTGTTTTAATCATACGAAACATTTATAAAGAACTTATATACTTTATAAATAGAAATGTTTATGCTAAATTATTTAATATCATCGTAATTTCTTACAACAGCTCTCTGCTTCTTATATCTAATGTAATCAGAAGAATCAGCAACAAATTTTACATTTGTTGAAGCAGCAGCTATTCCTGTTCCATCACATGATGATAATATTCCACCCATACGATTAGCTAATCCAGGTTTGGCTGATTTTAATTGATTAGGACCATCGCAAATATAATTTTCACGAGCTAAAAAATCACCAGAATTATTTACTGCACGGAAAGGAGTTACCACTCTATTTCTTCCATTAATTAATCCTACAGCATTTTCATTATTCCAAGCACTTCTAATAAGCTTTCTTGATAAAGCATCTGTGCTATCTGTTTTCTTTGCATTTGTTTGTCTATTTGATAAAACTACCATTATATATACTACAAATATATTTATGTTATACCTAAATATTAAATATATATATTTATTGTAAATATGAATAATGAAAACTTAGAAGACATTACATTAGAACTTTTAATTAATAAAAAAGGAGCACAGAAATTAAAAACTAAGAAAATGGATCATGAAATTATGTTTGATTTAGATTTAGAAACCTATAAACAAGATATTATGGATATATTTCAACATTTAATAGATGAAACTAAAAATAATATTCATCCTGATGTAAAAGAACAATTTATTAAATTTTGTAAAGCAGCTATCACTCATATACAAAATAAAGAAGTATTTGATTCTAACCCATTTGTAAGTGAAGAAGATGATACAAATATAAAAGAGGTACAAACTGAAAGTATTCAATCTTTTTGGGGAAAAGAATTTGTTTTGAAAAAAGATGAAGATTAAAATATGTTATTATTATAAATGACTAATAAAACTAAAAAATATAAAAAAGTAAATTGTGCTCCTTTAAGTAAAAATAACACAGTTAAAAATTCTTGTTATAATAAGAAGACTTTAGATTTGATAAAAAAAGAGTATAATAAAAATCATCCGAATGACCCTATTGTTAGTAAAAGTCCTACAAAAATTATAGAAGAATTGAAAAATAAAATGAAATCTTGCAATAAAGAAGATTGCTGGCTTCAAGAAATAAAAGATAAAAAATTAAAATCTTTTATTAATGAAACTCTTTTTGCACCCAAAAAACCTTCTGAATGGAAAAGCAACCCTCATACTTGGCTTAGTAATTATGACATTTTAGATGTTCTTACTCAGTATGAACAAGCCTATCCTAATTTTGACTTTATTGGTCCTACTCCTATTGATTTTGATTCTAAACCATATATGTTAAATGATTCTTGTGTATGGCAAGAACTCTGTGACTTTAATTTAAAAAGATTTATTGATAAAAAAATAGATAAAATCGGAATTATTTTTAATTTAGATAAACATAATGAGCCTGGTTCTCATTGGGTATCTATGTTTATTGATTTGTCTGATAAATTTATATTTTATATGGATAGTGCATTAAATCCTATTCCTGAAGAGATTATTTCTCTTAAAAATAAAGTATTAAAACAAGCAGAACAATTAAATATTCATTTAGAATTTGATAATAATTATCCCATTATGCATCAAAGAGGTAATAATGAATGTGGTATGTATTCTTTGTTTTTTATTATTACGATGCTTACTGGAAAAGTTAAAAATAAAACATTTAAATCTAAAAAACAAAAAATAAAATATTTTAAGAAAAGAATCCCAGACAGTTATGTCTTCCAATATAGAGATGTTTATTTTAATAATTAATTTCTCATTATAAATAAAGAATGGAATTTGTTATTGGTAATATTGATAATATATTAACAGACCAAAAAACTAAACTAAATGATGAAGTAAAAATTACTTTTGGAAATATAAATAGTAAAAGTGAATTAAGACGTAATATGGCTCAAATGGCTTATTTTATTATGAACGATAAAGAAATTGAACCACAAACCAAAATCCAGTTAATTACAGAATTACAAGGAACTTATAATAAAGCGAAAGAAGAATTAATTAAAAAAAAATTGGTTGTAGAAGATGAAGATGAAAAGGTAAAAACACAACAGGTTGAGTTAAATAAAAGAATTGTTTTAGCTAAACATCCTAATAGAAATGGTAATTTACTTAAAAGTATAAATATCAATGTAAATGCGTCAAAATATCCTATAAGTGCTAGAGACCAAGTTGATTTTTTCTTATTAGATATTGCAGAAGAATTTGATATGTTAATGAACCCTGATAAAGCTGATGAAAAGTTACAAGATAAATTAAGTCGTGTTATTGAAACTACTGATAAATTTATACCAAACGATTTTAGTAAGGGTAAAAATACTGACACTACAGATGATGACAAAAATAAAGCTGCACCAAAAGCTTCAGATGTAAAAAGTTTGCAAGATGAAGTTAAAGAGATTGAAGAAGCAAAGAAATTACAAAAAAAAATGAAAAATGCTTATTCTAATAACCCTTTAACATCTACTTTTTCTATGTTTGGTTTTGATAACTTTCCTTATGATGATAATGAAGTAATAGAAGCTTATAAGCATTATGAAAATACCGTGGATAATAAGAAAAAAGCTGCTGGAGCTGCGGTTGAAGACGAAATTGTTTCAAATAATTCCTCAAAAAATTCAACAGTATCTCTAGGTGGTAAAAAGAGAAAAACAAGAAAAAATAGAAAAAATACCGGCGGTACTAAATTATCTCGTGAGGAACGAGACAAATTAAGAGATGCACTCAAAACTAGAAGAAACGAATCGATAAGAAAAGGAACACCATATCCTCGTCCGAGAACGACAGCAAAGACTTTGAATGAAATAGGACACAAATTTATGGATAACTTGTTCTTTCCTAGGGATAAGAGGGCATATCTCCAGCTTGAAAGAATGAAGAATATTCCAACCGAAGTCGAGGACCTAGAAAATAGAACTCAAACTAACGATTTTGTGCAGGAAGCCAAAGAAGACCCAGTTGCTCAGGGATATGCTTCACTTGCAAATAATGATGAAGACCAACTTGATAATTTAAGTCCTGATGAACAAGATCTTCTTATTGAAAGGACGAAAAGCATTGCTGAGAAAAACCCGTCTAATGAAAAAATAAAGAAAGATGCTGCCGCTAGAGAGAAAGCAGAAGAGTTCCAGAAGCTTCGCAAAAGAGAGAAAGCAGAAGAGTTCCAGAAGCTTCGCAAAAGATTTAGGAAGAATCCAACTCTTACAGCTATACAGGTTGCCAGAGATCCACAATATCGTGATAATAAAAGAACTTACAGACCAGAAGAACTACAATATAGAACTCAAACAATTAGCGAGCCATTGCAGAAAGAAATGGACGCGATACTTGAAAAAAGAAGGAATAAGGCTGTTGAACAATATGAAAGAAAAAAGGAAGAAGAACTATATAATAGTTTAGGTGGTAAAAAGAGAAAAACAAAAAAAAATAAAAAGAAGAATCAAAAGAGAAAAACTTCCAAAAGAAAACAAAAACAAAAATAATTATATAAATATATTTTTTACATATATTTATAATGAGCTTACTTATACATCGTGAAAACCAGGAATTATTATGGAATATTGTAAATAAGAATAAAGTAGTTCATAATTTCTTTCAAAGAATACCAGAACAGGATAAATATAATTGGTTTCAAAATATTATTTCAGAATTCTATAATAAATATAGAACGTATTCCATTTCATCTAATGATTTATCTAGTATTAACAAAGAAATACTAAGATTTATGATTAATAATGCAAACACAAATACCGATAACATGAATCAAAGACAATTTAATAACGAGAACATAGGAGAACCTTATCAAAAAGAAAGCAAAAAGAATGAATATATATCTGAATTTGAACAAAGACAACAAAGTTACGAGAACATGATTAAAAAAGAGCAGCCAAAAGACATAGATTTTTCTATAAATTTGGATGAAAATCAAGGAAATATGGAAGAATTGATAAAAAAACAACAAGAACAACGAAATTTGGATCTAGAAGCTTTTGGTTCTCAAAATAATAAAAACATAAATATAGAAACTATATCTGAAAATAAAACTAACAGTTTTACAAATATAGACACATACATTGAGAAACAAAATAGGGGCATTGAGAACATTGAATCACTTTTTATGCAACAAGAAGAATTATTAAGCTATAAAAACCAAATTTCTATTCTTTTTAAAGAAGTAGAAGAAATAAAAAAATTACTTAAAAATAAATCAGAGTAAAAGTAATGGAATTATTAAAAAATACATTGTTTATTAATTTGGAATCAAGAAAAGATAGATTAGAACATGCCGAAGCAGAATTTAAAAAATTAGGCATAGAGGCAGAACGAGTGAATGCAAAAAAAATGCCTAATGGTGCGGTAGGTTGCACCTTAAGTCATATAAATTGTTTACAAATAGCAAAAGAAAGAAATTATGAATATGTGTTTATTTGTGAAGATGATATTACCTTTTTAAATCCAGAATTATTAAAAACAAATCTAGAAAAATTTCATAAAAATTGTGATTTTATTTGGAATATGATTGTAATTGGTGGAAATAATGTGCCTCCTTATCAAAAATTATCTGATTATTACATTCGTATTTTTCAATGTCAAACAACGACAGGATATATTGTTCATAAAAATTATTATGATACATTAATAACCAATTTCAAAGAAAGTGCATCAAATCTAATGAAAACAAACAATAAAAAACAGTTTGCATTAGATATTTATTGGAAAAGATTACAACCGCAAGATTATTGGTATATGATTATTCCAGCAACAGTAACTCAATATGAGAGTTATAGTGATATTGAAGAACAAGTTGTAAATTATGATGGACTTATGCTGGATTTAGATAAAAAATGGTTAATGGAAAGAATGCGGCTTCAAAAAATGCAAATGAATTAATTTGTTATTTTTAAGAATTGTGATAATATTTTTTTATTTTTCTCTTGATATTGATTGGTTTGTAAATTAGAAGTATGTTGTTTTTCTAAAATATGATTTCTATATAGTTGTTGATTTTCTCGCAACATTCTTTCCGCGTTTTCTTTTTGCATGGGCGTTAAACCTACTCCTCTTTCACGCTGTAAAGATTCTACGGAATTATGTATATTTTTTTTATTTATATCTGATTCCTTTACCGCAAAAATAGTTTCATCTTTATGAACTTTTCGTAAATCATCAAATTTTAATTTACTAAAAGGATCGCTACATGCATATTCATCATCATCGTCTTCATATAAGCTATTACCTCCGTTATGATTCATTTCTTGAACCCCTCTATATTTAACTAAATCTTGTTGTTTATTTTTAATATTTTCAAATACTTGTCCCATATTACCTTGATTTACACTTTCATCAACTTCTATATGAGATTCGTCTTTTGAAAACCACTCATATTTGGAATTATCTTTTTTTGTAAGCATATTTTCATCAAACAACTTATTAAACTTTATACGAAATTCTTCAGGTGACATTGAACCTATTTCTTTACGAACTTTTTTCTTATTTTCTTCACTTAAATAATTAGTAGGTTCATAATTTTTTTTATCATACCCAACTTCTTGTTTTTGTTTTGTAAGTTCTTTACAATGATGTAATATAGTATCAAATGCTTCTTTATAAAATCTAAAATATTCATTGGGTAATTTTGATTTATCAGGATGAATATGAACTAATTTCTTTTTAGCTCGTTTTAAGTCGTCTATTGTTATATTATAATCTAAATCAAATAAATCTAGTATTTCTTTAAAAGAATACATATTTATATCTAAATTATGTTTTTCCATTGCTATAATAAAATTCTATAAACTTTTTTGTATAATTAAATGCAAATCATTTAAATATAATAGTTATTAATTTTATATGTCTGGAACTATTACAGATATTGAGAGTCAAAAAGAGTTTATAGACTTAATCAATAATAATAAAGGTGTAATCGTTGTTAAACTTGGAGCAGAATGGTGTGGTCCATGTAAATTAATTGAAAATGAAGTCCATGATTTTTTTGATAAAGCACCACCAAATATGACGACTGTTAATCTAGATGTAGATGAAAGTTTTGACATTTACGCAAACTTAAAACGAAAAAAAATAGTTACTGCTATTCCAGCTTTATTATGTTATAAAAAGAATAATAGAGATATTATTCCAGATGATGTATTAATTGGTGCTGATAAGGAACAATTAAAACAATTTTTTGATAGATGTTTGGCTTCTATATAAAGAATTTATCATACAAAGAAGGCGGACCATTTACATGAGCATTATCAAAATCAGTTAAATCATATACATTTTTTGATATTTTTATATATTCTTCATCATACTCAATTGTTTGAATATAGGATTCTAATTTTTTAATATTTGCATAATGATTCATTAAGTTACTAAAGTGTTTTTTATTAAATATAAAATTATAAAGTTTATTATTATATCCAAACCATATATAATAGCTATTATCAAATTTAGTATTTCTTAATATTTTCAGAATCTCTGCATCAATTATTTTTTCACTTTCTTTCTCTAATAGATTTGGCTCATTCATAAATTTAATAAAATTACATATCATAAATGTTTTTTGATCTAAAAAGGAATATAAATCAATACAACTTTTTATAAATAAACCAAATAGATTAACATTTTGAGAATTAATATTATAATTTACCATAAAAATATTTGTTAATGAAGTTTCATTTTCCATTAGAATAGTTTTATTTAATTTAATACTTTTCTCACAAGTAAATGAATCTAGAATAATAACTATTTTCATTTTTTCAGTATGAGGATTTCTTAAACATTGAGGAATCATTTGATAACATGCATTAGATATTTTTTTTTCATTTCTTAAATGAATAACCGGTTCATTTAATTTACTTCCAATAGACATATAAAAGAAATCAATATCATCTTTATCAATACGAATTAACTTTAAAAGTAGTTCGTCTAAATTATTACAGTAGGTGATAGTCATTTATTATTATTTTATAATAAAATAATAAAATATAATCAATTTTTCAATTTATTTTAGGCTTTTTTTATACTCGTGTAATAACTTTCTCATTTCTTTAATATTTTTGTAATTACCTTCAAATGCAACATCTTTTTTATTCTTTTTGGATGAATTTATCTTTTTTTTATTTGCATCCTTCTTAGATTTGTT
>CEOO01046531.1_pt1 | contig 12468 bp, 12 predicted proteins | sample 530321 | NCBI WGS metagenome assembly CEOO01 (sample SAMEA2619927, study PRJEB7988) | marine metagenome | biome: marine biome (ENVO:00000447); feature: surface water layer (ENVO:00002042); material: "saline water (ENVO:00002010), including plankton (ENVO:xxxxxxxx)" | depth 5 m
TGAATTTTTCTCAGCTTTCCAGAACTTGGAATAGATAATTTCTTAAGCTCGTCAGGCCTTCCAAAGAGCTCAAGGTTTCCTTTTACCAATTCCTCAGCTTCTTTAAAATGATCCTCATCAGCTCTGTCATTTCTGAGGTTAAATGCATCTAGTAAACGTCCTTGAATTATTATAGCATTACCTAGATGACCAAGTCTTACATCCATCATCGATTTATATAAATTAAGGTCATCTTCAGATATTTTTTCCTCACAAGAAATTACAAATAAAGAACAAACAAGAACGCAAAATAACTTTAACTTTTTCATAAAATTAACCTAACATATCTATTAATGAGTACATACCAGGTTTTTTGTTAAAAATCCAGATAGCAGCTTTCAAAGCACCATTTGAGAATACTTTTCTATTTACTGCCCTATGCGTTAATTCGATTCTTTCACCATCCATAAAAAAATAAACTGAATGTTCTCCTACCACATCCCCGCCTCTTATCGAAGAAAAACCTATTTCATTTTTTTTTCTTAGTAAGTTCGCCGATTGTAATCTATAGCTATTTTTTTTTTTCACCTTAACTCCTTCGTTAACAGAATCTGCAAGTGTTAATGCTGTGCCAGACGGAACATCCCTTTTCATATTGTGGTGTATTTCACTAATTTCAATATCGGATTCTTCTGAGATGATTTTTGCTGTTTTTTTTACTAATTCTTTTAGAATATTAATTCCTAGGCTCATATTAAATGATTGAAGAATTTTTAAACCTTTGCATAGTTTTAAAAACTTTTTTTCCTGACTTTTTGTAAATCCAGTTGTTCCAGTTACGACTGCTGTTTTTTTCTTACTTTTTCTTAATTCTTCCAATAAATTTATTGTTGCCTCTGGAATAGTAAAATCAATAATTACATCTGATTCATTAATTAATTTCTTTAAATCCGAGTGAACTGAAATTCCCGAAAGCTCCTTACCTATAATTGAATGTCTTTTATTTTCGCATAGGCTGGAAAGTTTTAATTCACTGAAATTTTTAATCTGTTCCAGAATGCTTTCACCCATTCTTCCTTTAGGTCCAAAGATACCTATTTTTATTTTTTGCATAGAATCCTTAAGTCAATCCTTCCCAAAAGTCTTTCACCTTAGAAAAGAAACCAGAACTTTCTGGACTATTTTTTTGAGTTAATTCCTCGTTAAATTCCCTTAGTAAATTTTTTTGTTTTTCTGATAAGTTTTTTGGAATTTCGACTGATAAAGAAATAATCATATCACCGAAATGAGTTGACCTTACAGTTGGCATTCCTTTTCCATTTAATCTAAACTGATCACCATTTTGTGATCCTGATGGAATTTTAACCTTAACCTTGCCACCCGAAACAGTAGGAACATCAACCGATCCCCCTAAAGAAGCATCAACAATAGAAATGGGAACATTACAAAAAATATTTAAGCCGTCTCTATCAAATATGGGGTGGTCTACCATGCTTACAAATAAATACAAATCTCCTGGTGCAGCGCCATGAGGACCAACGGCACCTTCTTCTTGTAATCTAATTCTACTTCCATCCTCAACTCCAGCAGGAATATTAACTTCTATTTTTCTATTTTTTCTTTTTCTTCCCTCTCCGTTACAACTTCCACAAGGGTCAGTTATAACTTGGCCTGCGCCGCCACAAGCTGAACAAGTTCTTTCAACTGTAAAAAAACCTTGTGAAGCCCTTGTTCTTCCAGAACCACCACATGCACTACAGTTTTTTAATCCAGATCCTTTTTCTGAACCTGACCCGCTACATGAGTCGCATCTTACAAGTGTGTCAAATGAAATTTCTTTTTTAATCCCCGTATACGCCTCTCGTAAGTCTACATCGACCTCATATTTTAAATCTTGACCTCGTTGTTGCCTTTTTCTTGAAGATCCTCCTCCACCTAAATCACCAAAAAAGTCTTCAAAGATATCAGAGAAACTACCAAAACCGCTGAAACCGTCAGAAAAACCTCCTCCACCACTCTGGTTAAATGCGTCATGACCATAAGCATCATAAGCTTGTCTTTTTTCAGAATTTGAAAGAATCTCGTAAGCTTCAGAAACTTCTTTAAATTTTTTTTCTGATTCTGTATCTCCAGGGTTTTTATCTGGATGGTATTTCATTGCTAATTTTCTATAAGCTGATTTAAGGCTACTTGAATCAGCATCTTTGGAAACACCTAATACATCATAATAATCTCGCTTTGACATGGCGCATTCGAAATAATTAACTAAGCTGATTTTTCTTTATTATCATCAGAATCTTTTTTATCTGTAACATCCTCAAAGTCTGCATCGACAACTTTTTCATCCTTTTTGGCTTTTTTGGTCTTATTAGTTTTGGTATCTCCTTTTTCTTTTCCGCTACCTTCAGAGGCTTTTTTTTCTTTCTCAGCTTTTTCTTGGGCCTCTTTATACATGATTTCACCCAATTTCATTGAATTTTGAACTAAAGCATCTGTTTTCTCCTTCAAGGCATTGGTTTCTGCTTTTTCATCTTTTAGAATATTTTTGAGTTCTTCAAGAGATTTCTCTATTTTATCTTTATCTTCTTTAGGAACTTTATCACCGTGGTCTTTGAGACTTTTTTCTGTACTATGGATAATAGAATCTGCATTATTCCTAGCCTCAATTAACTCAAGCTTTTTCTTATCAGATTCAGCATTTGCTTCGGCGTCTTTAACCATTTTTTCAATATCTTCTTCGCTTAAACCACCAGATGCTTTTATTTGGATCTGATGCTCTTTGCCTGTTGCTTTATCTTTTGCTGAAACTTTAACAATTCCGTTTGCATCTATATCAAAGGTAACTTCAATTTGGGGTGTACCCTTTGGTGCTGGTGGAATTCCAACTAAATCAAATTGTCCTAGCAATTTATTATCTGTTGCAATTTGTCTTTCACCCTGAAAAACCCTTATTGTAACAGCGGATTGGTTATCATCAGCAGTAGAGAATACTTGACTCTTATTTGTTGGAATTGTTGTGTTTTTCTCAATTAATTTAGTAAAGACTCCACCTAATGTCTCTATACCTAATGAAAGAGGGGTAACATCTAACAAGAGAACATCTTTAACATCTCCTGACAAAACACCTCCTTGAACAGCCGCCCCTAGTGCAACAACTTCATCTGGGTTAACACTTCTGTTAGGTTCCTTTCCAAAAAAGTTTTTCACAGCCTCAATGACCTTAGGCATTCTTGTCATACCACCAACTAGGATAACGTCATTGATCTCTCCAGCACCTAGGCCAGCATCTTTTAAAGCCTGTTTACAAGGTTCAATAGATCTATCAACTAGATCGGAAACTAATGATTCAAATTTTGATCTAGAAAGTTTTAAATTCAAGTGTTTTGGCCCAGAAGAATCCGCGGTTATAAAGGGTAAATTTACTTCTGTTTGAGCAGACGTGGAAAGCTCAATTTTAGCTTTTTCTGCTGCTTCTTTGAGCCTTTGAAGTGCTAATTTATCGTTTTTTAGATCTATTGATTGTTCCTTTTTAAATTCAGCTGCAAAATAATCTATTAAAACATTATCAAAATCTTCTCCACCTAATTTAGTGTCTCCATTTGTTGCTTTAACCTCAAATACACCATCACCAATTTCAAGAATAGAAATATCAAATGTACCTCCACCTAAGTCGTAAACAGCAACAGTACCTGCTTTTTTTTTGTCTAATCCATAAGCAAGGGCCGCTGCCGTTGGTTCATTTATGATTCTTTTTACATCAAGGCCAGCGATCTTTCCTGCATCTTTAGTAGCTTGTCTTTGAGCATCATTAAAATAGGCTGGAACAGTAATAACAGCCTCTTTGACTGGCTTTCCCAAAAACTTTTCTGCAGTTTCTTTCATTTTTTGAAGAATCATAGCGCTGATCTGACTCGGTGAATGTTTTTTTCCGGCTATCTCAACCCATGCATCATCATTGTCTCCAGGTACAATTTTATAAGGTAAAACTTCTGTATCTTTTTTTACAGCAGGGTCGTCCATTCTACGGCCAATAAGTCTTTTTATAGCAAATAACGTTTTTTCAGGGTTGGTTACCGCTTGTCTTTTGGCTGATTGGCCAACAAGATTTTCATTGCTATCAGTGAAGGCTACCATTGAAGGGGTTGTTCTAGTACCTTCAACATTTTCTATAACTTTTGGGGATTTACCATCCATAATGGCAACACATGAGTTTGTGGTACCTAAATCTATTCCAATAATTGACATATTATGCTCCTTTTCTTCCTACATACTGTGATTGGACAGAATTATTTAACAGCCCTTTGAGGCACTATTAAATTAATGTTAATAAAGCTATTATCTTATATTATGAATGTAACCTTCAAATCAAGAAAAAAATGAAAATTCTTGTCAGTGTTCTCGACGATTCAGTTCAAAAGAAAATTATTAATGAAGTATCCAAGATAATTTGCAAAGCTCCTCTATTCAATCCACTAACTCCAATTTGGAACAAACCACTAAAAATAAAAATTACGAATGCTGGAGAGTGGGGTTGGTTATCTAATAAGCAGGGTTATAAATATGTAAGATGTCATCCATTAACCAAAAAAAAATGGCCACCCATTCCAAATGTCTTTTTTGAAATCTGGAATAAATACAGTTCCTCATTAACTCTTCCCAACTGCTCATTGATTAATGTTTATGAAAATGAAAAATCTACACTTGGTCTCCATCAAGACAAAGATGAAAACGACTTTTCTTACCCAGTTGTTTCAATCTCAATTGGGAATAAAGCAATATTTAATTATGGAAGTTCAAGAAAAAATTTAAAAAAAATATGTCTGCCCTCTGGCTCAGTTGTAATTCTAAAAGACGAATCTAGACTATATTATCATTCAATCAGCAAAGTTTTTAAAAACGACAAAAATATTTTTTATAATAGTAAAAATATTGGACTCCCAAAAAAAGGAAGAGTATCCATAACGCTTCGGGTATTTAAAAAAAAGTAAATCTTTTACTTTTTTATTTCTGGCCCCATAGATACAACTACCATAGCAGGTCTTAAAAGCCTTTCCCCAATTTTAAAACCTTTCTGCATTTCCTCTACAATAAGTCCTTCCGGTTGTTCATTATGAATTTTTGAAACTGCTTGATGAATTTCAGGGTTAAATTTTTGATTAATTGACTCAAATTTTGTAACACCATGCTTTTCCAACGAATCGATAAGCTCTTTTTCTACAGCTTTAATTCCAATAACAAGATTTTTAAAAACATTACTATCAATAACAGTGGAATCAGAACCAGAAATGGACTCTATTGCGCGCTGTAAATTATCTGCAACATTTAATAATGAATAAGATAGGTTTTTAATTGCATACTTTGAATTATCTTCAATTTCTTTATCATGTCTTTTTCTAAGATTATCGTTATCAGCTAATGACCTTAAAAGCTTGTCCTCAACATCCTTAAGTTTTATTTTCAGCTCGTCTATTAATAAATCTTGGTTATTTTTAACTTTTTTTGTTGTGTTTTTTTCTGTCGACTTCTTTCCTCTAATCAAACTTTCTTGTTTTTTTAAATCTGAATCATCTTTCTTTTCGTTTTTTTTTTGTTCATTCATTATGGACTCCTAACTTAAGTAATTTGAAACTTTTTTCCTATCATATTTGCTGTAAAGTCTACAACTGGAATTATTTTAGCATAATTTAAACGCATTGGACCAATAACTCCTATTGCGCCAATAATTTCTTTTTCTTTATTTCTAAAAGGACTGATTATTGTCGTACAACCAGTTAAACCAAATAAACTGTTTTCTGACCCAATGTAAATCTGGAGGCCACGAGCCTCATTGGTTTCATCAATAATACCCATCAAATTTTTTTTACTTTCTAATTTTTCTATCAACTCTCTTGCATCTTCAAGTTGATCGATTGCATGAATATCATCTAATAATTTTGATGTTCCTGTGACGATTAATTTAGTTTTTTTGCTTGCATCGTCCCAACAAGCTATTCCATCATCAATTAATTTTTGGGCTAACTTATCTATTCTTATTCTATCGTTTTTAATTTCATCACTAATCATTTTTTTACTTTGAATTAAGGTTCTACCTTTAATTATTGAATTTAAATAGTTTGTTGTTTCAGTCAATATGGAACCAGGTAATCCCTTGGGTAGGGAGATAATTCTATTTTCAATTATTCCATCATCAGTGATTAAAATTACAAGTGCCTTGTCTTTACTTACTGGCACAAATTCAATGTGTTTTAGTGATCCATCCAACTTAGGAGCTATAACAATACCCGCACAATCCAATAAACCGGAAAGCATATTGACAGCATCGTTACATATTTGGTCAGAATTAGCTGAATTCTTAGTAATGGTTTCTTGTATTTCTTTACTTTGTGAGGATGTAATTTTTTTTACCTGAAGCAATCCATCAACAAAAAACCTTAGACCTAAATCTGTAGGCACTCTTCCTGCTGATGAATGACTAGATTTTAATAAACCAGCCTCTTGTAAATCAAACATAACATTTCTAACTGATGCTGGCGAAAGCTTCTCTCCCATCTTAATAGACAATTTTCTAGAACCAACCGGCATCCCGTCTTCTAAAAAGTCATCCACAATTAGCTTAAATATTTTTCTTGATCTTTGGTCTAGCTCAAGAATCTTAGAAGTTTTTTTTTGAAAAGATAAAATGTTAGAGAATTTTAGATTGTCTTTTTTTCTCATAATGTTTATTAGTTTATCATAATGTTTATTACAATTATATTTAACAATGAGAAATTTCAATAGAAAAAATAATCAAGTTAGACCAATCTCAATAAAAAAGAACTTCAATGTTAATGCTCATGGTTCATGTTTAATATGCATGGGTAATACGAAAGTTATTTGCACAGCTACATTTGAAACCGAAGTTCCTTCATGGCTTAAAAATAAAGAGTCAGGCTGGCTAACTGCGGAGTACGGTATGCTACCTACTTCAACAAACTCCAGAAATAGACGAGAGGCAAGACTAGGGAAACAATCTGGTAGAACAGTTGAAATACAGAGATTAATAGGCCGTTCTTTGAGAACAATTTTAGATCTTCAGGTTTTTCCATCAAAACAGTTTATTATTGATTGCGATGTAATAGAAGCTGATGGAGGAACGAGAACAGCAAGTATAACAGGAGCATATGTTGCATTAGCTTTGGCGGTCAAAAAACTTTTAAAAAAAGGTATATTAACAAAAAGCCCCATAAAAGATTCAGTATCAGCAATTTCATGTGGAGTTGTTGACGGAAAGGTCTTGGTAGACCTTGATTACACTGAAGATTCACGTGCGGATGTTGACGCAAATTTTGTTTTTACTCAGAAAAGTGGAGTTTCAGAAGTCCAAATATCAGGAGAAAAGTCAACTTTTAACTTAAAGACAATAAATCAAATGCTTAATTTGAGCCTTAAATCGACAGAAAAAATATCCCTCTTACAGGAAAAAGTAATAGGTAAAATTTGAAAAAATTTAAACTTAACAATAAAACTGTAATTCTTGCCTCACATAATACCGGAAAAATCGCTGAGTTCAGAGCCCTATTCTTAAAATATAATGTAAAAATACAAACGATATCAATGTTGGGAATTGATGATATTGATGAAACAGGAAAAACATTTGAAGAAAATGCTATAATTAAAGTTAAAAATGTTCCTAAGGGGGTCATTGGTTTATCAGATGACTCGGGTCTTTGCATTAAAAGCTTGAATCATGAACCTGGTATTTACTCAGCAAGATTTGCACAAAAAAATGGTGGTTGGCTCAAAGCTATGAAAAAACTATATTTTGCGGCCCAAAAAAAAGATTGTTTTGCAGCTACATTTCACTGCACTTTAGCTTTAAAATCAAAAAGCTCAGAAATTAGTATTTTCAAAGGGGAAGTAGACGGAAGAATAACATGGCCTCCAAAAGGAAAAAACGGTTTTGGTTACGATCCATTTTTTATTCCGTCAAATTCAAATGAGACTTTTGGCCAAATGCCTCATATAAAAAAAATTTTTTTAGACCATAGGTTTAAAGCTTTCAAAAAAATGTCTAAATTTCATTTAACTGACAACTAAAAACATTTTTTGTTTTTCCAGCCCTAGTCTTTTTAATAAATGTTTCTCTTTTTATATATCCCGACTTGAGAAGACTATTAGTATATTCTCCAAAAAAAACCTTATCCTCAGGATAAACATCATAAAATTTAAAGTCGTTAACTAAATCAATTAAATCAAAAAGATGAAAACTAACTGAGGAAGGATCTCTTGAAAAAACATCTTTATAGTTACTTACAAAAGGAGATTCTTTAGATTTTAAATTACTTACAAAAAAAGTGTTTTCAAATACTTTGTCACTTTTATTTGTATCCTCCCACAAACTAGTTCCGTAAATAAAAGTATTGTTAGCGTTGATATCATAAAAAGCTAAGTGCGATAGAATCTCTGTTAACCTATCTCCGTCTGAAGCTATAATTACAGAGTCGAAAGGTACACCCAGAGTAAGTTGCCTTTCTAACTTTTTAAGCTCCTTTTTTCTTTCAAACTTAGACAAAGACCTGTCCTTTTCAATAAATTTTCTTTTTTCTTTTAAAGCAAGCTTTCTGCTTTCAAAATTACTTATTGCCATAATGTCCTTATTTAAATTTTGTTCTGGATATACTGAAAAAAATGATAAATCTACCTGATTAAACATTTCTAGTTTAAGTATGTTTTCTTCCAAATTTTTTTTTACAACTTCTCCGTATTTGTCATTGTGGTGTATCAAAAGGATCTTTGTTAACTTTTTACTTTTTATGTCATTTAAGATGCACGAAACTTGATCTTTTGGATTTTGTCCTGAAACAATAACATTTCTAGAAATATTTGACAGATCAGGAGACAAACTAAAAAACTTTACTTTATTGTCCGCCACAAAAGCATTTTTAATTGCAAGGGTTTCATCAGAAAAAACTGGGCCTATAAAAGTATCAACATTATCACTTTTACCTTTTTTTGCTGCCTCTATGGCACCGATAGATGTACCTTTGGTATCATATACTTTAAACACAATATCTTTTGGATTAGATACCAGACTATATCTAAAAGTATTTAAAACCAACTTTCCTGCGGACCTTTTTTCACCTGTTAAAGGAAGTAAAAGACCAATAAAGTTATTAGATCGTTTTTTCTTTTTATAAATAGATCTTCCAGTATCTAAAAAAGCCAAATCATTTGTTTTTTTAATACTCTCCTTTTTTTGACTTTCACTTAATTCAACTGATTTATTTATTAACTTTTCATTCTCACCAAGATCTTGGGTTTTATCCTGAATTTCAATAACATCATCAGAGATTTCTTTTATTTCAATTTTTTTTAAACTGCTGTTAACGTTTGACTCTGTGAGGGTGAGTTCTTCTTTAAAATCATTCGCTTCTTTATATTTATCATTTTTCATTCCATCTATTTCTGAATTATCCTGTTCTACATTCTCATCAAATTCTTGTTTTTGTTCTTCATTATTATTTGGTATTTCGATAGTAATCTTATCATTCATGGCTTCACTATCTTTAGAAACGATTTTATTCTCGGACGTTTCATTAGATTCAAAAAATTTTGTGAAAAAATCTAGAATTCTTTTTTCATCTTTAGGTTTTTCTTGTTTGAAAATTTCAGTTTGTTGTTCTCTATATTTGTTATCAATCTTTTCTTCATTAGAAGAAATTATTTTTTTTGTAGAATCACTCTTTTTAATATTCTCCATTTGAAGGTTTTTTTCTTTATCTTCATCAGACTTAAATAGGTCTGAGAAAAAATCTAAAATCCTTTTTTTATCTTTGATTTTTTGAGCTGAAGAAATATTTTCAGAGGATTTTTTTTCAACAATTGGTTCCTTCTCCGTTTGAACAAATTTTTCCTCTGATTTCTCAGTAACGTCAGTCTCAGACTTTGCTTTTTCATCAGTTTGCTCTTTATCTTCAATTCTTGGTTCTTCATCTAATACAGATATGTTTTTTTCACCAGTATTTGTCATTTGGCAACTGGTAAGAAAATACATTACTGCTAAAATAAAAATACAGTAGTCTCTTAAAACTTTAATTGTCATAGTATATAATAAATTTGTGTTTCGTATCTTAATTACAAATCTTTTTATCATCATTTTTATACATAAAACTTCCTTTGGCAATTCAAATCAAGAGAGGGTTGTAAATTTTTTGCAAGGTTTTGACACCTTAAAAGCTGAATTCATTCAAATTAATGATAATGGAGAAATTTTGTCTGGTAAAATTTTAATTACTCGTCCAGGAAAAACAAGAATTGAATATAATGAAATTCCTTTATTATTGATAAGTGACGGTAAAAGATTTGCCTCAATTAACAACAAAATAAAATCCATTACTTTTTATAATCTTGCTGACATTCCAGTCAGTCTTTTTCTTTATAAAAATTTTCAGAAAAAAGATATTGAAATAATTGGTATGTACGAAAAAGAAAATCAAATTAAAATTAGAATCCGTCACAAAAAAAGAAAAGATGAGAGTTTTTTAGAAATAATTTTTGAAAAAAATCCATTTCTTATGAAAAAATGGACAATTTTTCAAACCCCAACTAATAAAGTAGAGGTTCTTCTGAATACTTTAGTGATTAATGAGAAAAATTTTATCTCAAATTTTGATATTGACAAAGAAGATCCTCGACCAAAAGTTTTCCGAAATAATTAATTTTTAATAAGAAAATATTTTTTTTGCTTTGAAATTATTAATTGGGGTTCGTTGGGGTTTATTTCAATTTTTTTTCTTAATCTATAAATTAATGATTCCAGTGTATGTGTATCAAGAATTTTATTGTGTCCCCAAACTTTTAATAATAACTCTTGTTTTGTGGATCCCTTTACATTTTCTGATAGAAATTTTAAAAGTCTACCTTCTAATTCTGTAAGTCTTATTTTTTTATTTGTTCTTTCAAAAATTAGTTCAAAGTTTTTAATATTAAATTGAAAGTTTTTTAATCTTACTAAATTCTTTGAGTTTTCATTTTTTTTAAAAATTTTATAAACTTGGTTTATAAACTCTTTAAAAATTATAGGAGGGTTTAATGGGGTGACATCCTGAAGGTCAATTTTTATATTTTCATCATGTGTTACAAAAACATTACAGTCTCTAACTTTTTTTTGTAAGAATACTTTTAAATTCTCCAGTTTTTTTTTGGAGTCAATATCAAGGAGTAAAACTTTATTAGAGATTGATTCATTAGCTTTATGAATATTCTTAATCTTTTCTACACCTAAACCCTCATCCTCTAATAAAGTAATTAATTCTTCAACAAAAAAGTTTTTATTGAATATGGCTATAATCTTTTTTTGGTTTAACATATTATTGAATGAATTTGTTTGTAAAAAAGTCTCATAAAAAAAACATAGCATATGTTTATCATGAAAAAAAAAAATTTATTTGCTTTGTTGGTAAAAATGGAATTGGTTTTAAGAAAAGAGAGGGTGATCAGATAACGCCAAAGGGTAGATATAAATTAATCAAAATATTTCATAAGAAAAGGGAATTAAATAAAATAAAAACAAAAATTCCTAAGGTTGAAATAAAAAAGAATTTTGCTTGGTGTACAGATTCCGCTAACAAAAGTTATAACTCACTAGTAAGCAAGCCCATTGGATGTGAATACGAAGACTTGTTTCGTGTGGACAATCTTTATGACATTCTGATTGTTTTAAATTTCAACTATCCCTCTCCATTAAAATATAAGGGAAGTGCTATATTTCTTCATTGCTCTGAAAATAAAACTAAATTTACAGAGGGATGCATAGCCATGGAAAAAAAAGATTTGTTAGAACTTATTCCTCATATCACTTTATCCACAAATTTAATTATATACTAACTCCTATTTCCAAAAATAGCTGAACCAACTCTTAAGTAAGTTGCCCCAAATTGAATTGCTTTTGCAAAATCATTAGACATCCCCATACTTGCATGTTGTAGTTTTAGTTTATCTTTTAAATTAGAAAGTAAATTAAAATAATAGGATGATTCTTCATCAACTGGAGGGATACACATTAGTCCATCTATTCTCAGGTCCATATCGTTAATACACCAGCTTACAAAAGCACCAACCTCAGAAATTTTTAAACCATTCTTTTGTGACTCATCCCCAATATTAACTTGGACAAAAAATTTTATTTGTTTTGTGTTCAAGTTATTTTTGATTTTTTTTACAATTTTTTCTCTATCAATAGTTTGAATTACATCAAAAACTTCAAGTGCTTCCTTTACTTTATTAGATTGAAGAGGGCCAATGAGGTGAAGTTCAATTTTTTTGTTCCTCTGTTTTAAATTTATCCATTTTTCTGTTGCCTCTTGAACCTTATTTTCTCCAAAAATATGATGTCCTTGGTCAATTACTAACTGAATTTTATCTTCAGCAAAAGTCTTTGAAACAGCAATTAGTTTAGGATTCCTACTTGTTGCTGAAAATTCTTTATTATATCTTTCAATTTGAATCAAA